>Ga0080013_1000035_pt1 | contig 176471 bp, 183 predicted proteins | sample ETNvirenome_6_85_FD_69236 | JGI IMG/M metagenome (GOLD analysis project Ga0080013, IMG submission 69236) | Marine viral communities from the Pacific Ocean - ETNP_6_85 (SPADES assembly) (version 2) | ecosystem: Environmental > Aquatic > Marine > Oceanic | place: Pacific Ocean | collected...
CAACCTTGAACTTAGACAAGTCGGAGAATTCTTCACCAGTAACTTGTTGTGCCATCTTGACAGTATGGGGATAACATTGCCCTATGGCTATCTCAACTAGCAAGCCTCTTATGTACTCGCGAAGAAGTTTCATTTGACCCCCAGTTTTTTAAGATAAGATTTCATCGTCATGTTAGCTGGTAAAATTAATTGTCTATCAGTTCCCACAACAGGAACACCATATGATTTTGCTAATCCCTCGATGGAGCGAATACGCTTTTCCCACCCTTGAGGATCTGACTTAAACTTATTCAATATTTCATTAGCATCGCCTTTCACCACAACTGCGAAGGCTTTCCAATTATCTACCAGCGCCTCGTTAGAATCATATTTTGCCGGATCCCAGTTATTGGCACCGAGGACGGGAAGACTCTTCTTAGCTCGATCAGACATCTCACCGGACTCTATCACATCTGCCCAATCCTCTGCAAATTGCCATTGTATGTTCATTGGTCGTTTATTACGCCCTGAGCTTTTAATTTGCTGTTGGGTGTAACTGTAATCGTCTTGTGTTCCTGACCACGTGGTATCCTGATGATTTGTGGCCCAGGTGATACGACCCTTAATCCATAGGCCAATTCGTCCCCGACCATATGGCCTTAGCGATTCGCCTGGGAGACTCATGGTTGCGGAAAGCTCGTCTTTTGATCCAAGTTTGGACAAGGAGTAGGGATCAGCATGTGCTGCCATAGCCCAATGAACTGTGTTTAGTGATGATAGCCACTGGTGGTCCGCATGTTTTCGAAATAGATCTTTTTGTTTCGATTGAGACGTGATAGCCTTCTTTGATCTCACATTGGTTTTTTCTTCGTAGTCTTCCCAATCGGTAACCCCGAGATCTCGATCGATCTCTCCAGTCTCTTGGGTATCAACCATATCTTTAATGTAGCTAAGTGAATCTTCGGTTAGCAGCGCTCTTATGTACTCGCGGAGAAGTTTCATGACTCTATTCCTAATATTTGAATAGGTATCTTTTCTACATCCCATACCGCCGCGATCCCCCTCTCGCGGGATGGTATAGCAGTAGTAGTAAATTTTATAAAAACGGGAGGGTCTTTGAAGCCCCTTCCTCTAAACATGGTAGTTAAATCTTCTTTATTTTCCACTTCTTCTTCGGGGTTATCAAAAAATGCATGAACATATCCCCGCTTGCCTGCCTGAAGACAATTGCATTTTTGAATAGCTTCTAGTCCGGCTTGGGTTGTACCGTGCATATAAACTTGTTGATCAGTTTGCTCGGTCAGCAATTTCTTTATGTATTCACGAAGAAGTTTCATTTTGGATCTCTCCACCACTCCCCACCTCGATCATCGTTTGGACTAAACCCGGCTTGTTGATACCACTGTGTCAATTCTTTAACGCCCAACTTTTTCGATCCGAAAGGTTTCGGATCTAGAGACATGGGTACTCCGTGTTTGTCTGCAAGACTGACTAACTTATTCATTATCTGAGAAGCGAAACCTTGTCCTTCACAAACATCAGGCGGTACTGTTTGAATTGATCCTATATGGATTGCACCGTCCCATTCACTTAAGTCAGTCAATACTAGACAATCAGTATCATCCTTTTTTCCCATATACCAGTAATTGAGGCTAGGGTTTAGCGGATTAGGCTTGGACATAGAATCATACTCAGCCATAAAACCATCGAAATCGGATGGGTTATTATCGTTTACTTCAGCCAACAACTCTCTCATGTATTCGCGTAGTAGGTTCATTTCGGCCCCACGTAGACTACGTTACCGGATGATGGATAGTCCCTGGCCAATGATCTCCATACGCCTAAGGCACCTTTCGAGGTTGATCCGCCTGCACATACATCTGCGCCGATAAATGCGCCCCGGCGGCCTGCTTCTTGGCGGATGGTATCAATCAGGACTTTATACATCTTCTTTCCCCAGCCTTGGCCCCGGAATGCTTGGTCAATTGCAGAATTACCTACCGCGAAAAGTTTAGGTCCTAATGATGGCCAGCGTGGGTCTTCGTAATCATACCCTTGTGCCCTTAGCTTCTCTACGTCATCGGCACAGTATTTCCAGCGCGAAACTTCACGAGCTATGATGCTTCCCACCTTTTGCCCACTCATCATTAAGACAACAGATATACCATTCCCATAATTCTGGACTTTCCATGTAACCCCGGGCCAATCGTCTTCTATTATTTCAGGGGCCTCGATCATGACTGACCTTATGTACTCGCGGAGTAGATCCATTAGTCTTCCTCAAATACCTTGTCTAACCCTAGTAAAGACTTACACATGCTATACGAATAATGTAATTGTTCAAATGTTTTCCATACGTGCTCTATGTTCACGGGACGAACCGACTTTGTTTTCCAATATTCTGGATCACTCTCTAAAGCAATATCTTCAGCCTCTGAGATAGACGTGGCGTTTATAAACTGAATGTGGCTCTTAAACTCAAAGTTTGATGTTCTCTCATATAGCTCAAATATATTTCCCTCTAACTCTTCGACAGTACCGAATAAATCCATTTGTATCACTAACCCTTTCATAATTTTAACCCGCCTATCTAACGTCCTCGGCTAGCAAACCTCTTATGTAAGTGCGTAGAACGCTTTCTTTCATAGAAGTCTTCTGCAGCCTGATCTCTACCGGTGATTGGCCGAATCCGTCAAAGGCACTTGTTATCTTGTACCCAAGAGCCTCAATACCCTCTACTTCTTTTGGGAATTGTGCCGTGAACTTCTCAGGGTCCATAACACCCTTTTCAGATTTGAGCCCGGTATCAAATATTAGTTCTTCAACGCCCTCTTCTTTATAGCTTTCATCGAAGTACTTAAATTCTCCGCCCATTGATTTGATGTGATCGATGAGTGGGCCGTGGTCCACCTGCATTTTTTCTTCGGCTTGTTTCCTTGCGCGGTCTACTTCACGGTTTTCGACCTCGAAGATGTTGAACATTGCAACTTTTCCCTTGAGCGGGTCTAGTACTGTATCGAATAGGTCTTTGAATTTCTTTTCGTATTGTTGCGCTCGTTGATCGTGCTTAGAGCCGGGGTTCAATTCGATGATATCACCGTTCTTCATGCTAAGCTGTTCTGGAACACCGAGGACTAAGTCTCCATCGTTCTTCAGGTAGTCAGCAAAGATATCGCCGAATAGATCAAAATCACCGCTGGGTAGTTTAACGCCTGGAAACAAATCACTCAGTAAGATGTCAGGGTTTGATACACCAAGTCTGCGACCGGTATGTTTCATTGAATCTCGAACCTGTTCAGCTTCCATGGTTCCGCCGCCGTGAGACAGCCAAACTAGTTCCATCAGGTATTCTTTTATGAGAGAAGAGAATTTGTCTTTTTCTCTGCTTCCTCGGCGGGGGACTCCTTCAAGCATATGATGAAGATCGTGGGCCAGATAGTGAGGGTTAACGTCAGCAATAAATGTGTCTGCGCCGGCAGGAACCTCAAAAGACTTGGGATAGACATAAAGAAGGTTGATTCCCTGTGGGTTCATCGCCCTCTGTATCTGGGGATATAACTTTCCGATGTTTGAAATGTCAGTAAGGGTGACTTGGCCTCGGCTTTTGAATCCGGATACTTTACCCTGTATTTCGTTTGGTAACCTGTATGCCCAACCTAGGTCATCTGTATGGGCGACGTAGATGTTAACGCTCTGAGGAATTGCTTTAAAGTAGTTTGCGACCTCTTCTCGTACCATTACGTCATCATCGCTCTGTGTGAGATACTCGAAATCGTCTAGCGGGACTTCCATAAGGAGCTGCCTTACATACGTACGCATTTCTTTAATATTGTTTTGCTTTGGCGACCATAGTTTGCTTCGCTCCGTATCGTAAATCGGAACGCCAAGATCTAGTGAGGTTAGCATAATCTCCTTCGTCACGCCTGCGGAAAAATGGTCAATGTCTTTAGCAGTATTGCCACTAGGGGCGCTGTGACCACCGGATATCAGCATCTCGGCCGTTTTGAGAATAGCATCTGCAATATCATCCTTTACGATGATAATCCCCCTAGGCCGCCAGTTATCTATGAGCGCTTCATTGTTGGACTTAGTCTTGCTAGGATCCCATGTTGATTGATCTAAGATGTAAGGAATGCCGTCTCTTACCATCTTCTCCATATATTCATTTCCACGTTCAAGCTGTGCGTAGTTCTTGTAATTCTTAGACACAGTTGGGCGCTTGTTTCGGCCTGAAGATTTATCTCTGTGTGCAACTTCTTCTTCGGAACCCTCTGCACCCGGGCCGTAGTCTCCGTGGAACCCTGAGTACATATTGTCTTGCTCATTAGTCGCTAGGGTTATTCGTCCTTTGACCCATAGACCATATGGGAGACCTGCTGCCGGATCAAAGACATCACCAGGAAGTGTCATTGTCACAGAGAGTTCATCTTTGCCACGCCCTTTCATAGCTTTAAGTCCATAGAAATCGCCGGTCCAGTGAACTGTGTCCAGAGTGCTAAGAAACTGATGGTCTGCGTTGGCGTTAAATGCACGCTTGATTTCTCGGCCGGCGTCTTTGCCTATATTGCCACCAAAGAACTGATCACCGAACTTATCAGATGCAGCAAGATCGTGAGCAAACCCCATCGGATCTTCTTTTAACAGCTCTTTCATATATTCCACTAATAACTTCATCTGTAGCAAGACTCATTTTTTTGGTTATATTTTTTCATTTTCTCAACCTGTGCATATGTTTTTCCTAAAAACTTTCTGGTCGCCGGATCAGAGGGACCTAGGACTTCAAAATAATGCTGAATTGCATTCGGCATTTTAGAGTCTGACATGTCCCCCTTGCCTCTCAATATGTCACGAATTTGTGTGTCATCAAATACGGCCAAAAGCTCTTCAGCAGCATCATGAGCATGGGCATCAATCTCGATGTGGGAGCTTAAATACTTCTTTTGCCACTCAGGATCTGATGAATCACCCTGTGGAATCTGGCTCGGGTCATTCAACATTTCATCGAACGTGTCTAAATCACTTAACCCTTTATTTGCAGCCTGCTTTTTCATTTGTGTATAATGAACTAGTTCATGGCGCACCGTCTGTGCAATGTGTCTCATAAGGGCGTTGGGATTAATATCGGCAACATCGAAGCCGTTGTCTTCATCACTTAACATTAACCATAGGTCAATCGTATTCCTACCAGGCCGATCTTTAGATACATACCAATTGGCGTCTATAAGCCACCGGTTTGGGTATGCGGGGTGCTGTGGGTGTAAAGTATAGTCAGGATCAGCGGTAAAATATGAACCCACCATCACATCAATATCTAAGCCAAGATCATCAAAAACTTTAGATAAAGCGCTTTCCAGCGCACTAGCTGCAGGTGTTTTTCCGGGACCATCGGCATCTGGATCATCCTCCTCATCATTAGGGTACGTCCAGAAGGTAGAACCAAGTATCGCAGAGTCTATAGACGAAAAATAGCTTGAAGGCAATTCACTGACCTCATTTAAAATTTCAGCTATGTATTCGTTTAATAACACATTTAGTCTCCAACCCAAATAAACACTAAAACGTGGAACTAGTTAATTGATCCATCGTCTTTGTAAGAAGATCGCCCTTATCCCAACTTTTTCCATTATTAGTACATTTATAGGTTACCGTCTTACCCTTGTCATCAGGCAAGCTACCTACCCTAACAACAACACCTTCACTCTCATAATGCTTGCAGCCGGGATTATTGTTGGTGACTGAATCACCCACGGTGGGCTCGTCATGATGGCTTACGAAATTTTCACGAAGGATCTCATAAACATAAGATCGAATAATTTTTTTATGCATTCTTTCTTACCTTTGGTGTATAGTTGCGGATGTGATATTTTCGCCAGGACCACAGTTCTCTTTTCTCTAAATACGTTCTCTTTTTTTCATTGGCATATGCCTCCTGTTCAAATGGATTTGCACGATAAGCATCTTTGGCATTTCGATGAATTACTAAACCGATGATCCAAAAAACTGCATATAGAATCCACTGAAATACTAATAAGAGCTCCAGCTGTTGCTGGAAATGTATCGTCTCATGGCGTCGTGTTGTCTTGTTAATGGTGCCTCTACAAAACACCCAAAAAGCAAAACTTATCGCACCGATCACAATAGGTGCAATTTTTGTTAAAATAACGGGTACCCTGCTATTTTCTACAAAGACAGGCTCCCACATTCTTATCCTCTTTGGAAACTGTATCATAAAACAAACCTCCAAGGATTAAATATCATCTCTATTTGGAATTATGACGTATTTCTTTGTAGGCGGTGACGGTAAGCGGCCACAGGTCTTGAGCTATCTGCATGCATGCATTAGCTAATTGCCTAATTTCCCATTGGGCACCCTCATGGGTACGAAGCTCAATAAACTTTAAAAGATTGTTCAGGTTGGTGGTACCATAATATTCCGTGTACAAATTTTGTGGAAGAGCGCCGCGCGCTTGCTCACGAGAAATACCCGAATCAATAAGCTTATTATACACAAGCAAAGATGCCTGGTGATGTTCTTTTAGAAATTGCGACGCCTTATGCACGTCACCATCCTTCGGCGTGTGTACCGTGGGATTGATGAGCTCATCGGTGCTAGCCTGCCTGTTCGACTTGCTTTGCATTCGAAACCCTGTTGGTTCATAAAATCGTATTTTCTCTGCCGTATAACGTCGTGAGATCTCATTATAGCTCCAAGTGCGATGGCGGTGATGCTGACTACGAATGAAAAGAGGTACAATAAAGCGAAATGTGACATTGTTATGCTCCAATGTTGATGTATGCTTATGTCTGATTAAGTATCTTATTAGTTTTAAATCTTTATTATCAAGCTCTTTTTTTTCTTTTCCGAATGACACACGAGCCGAATTGACCACCGTTATATCTTCACCCATATGTTGTACATACTCAACCGCGCCGATTCCATCATCATAAAGTTCAATTCTTTTTTTCACCTAGCACCCCGGGGGAAAAAGACCTGTGATTTTAAATACACTATTACCAATTTGGCCATGAGTCCAGTATTTTCTATTCAAAACTTGATAACGCACATCAGCCGTAGGCAAAGATTTACTGCGCTTGATTCTCTTTATTAATCGCTGAGCATTTTTGTGGGGCTTATCCCATTTTCTCACTAAGATATGCAACTCTGTATCAGTATCTTTGATGCATCCTTTCCATGCGGAGTCAAGCCAGTGTCCATAGCTTGCGTCAGACCAGATTATTGCCTCTGGCTGCAGACGGCATATACCACCTTCTTTAGCAGCGGACATTATGGCACTACCACCAGCGGAGTGTCCTACAAATATTATACGAACTGATCCTAGTTTCACGCCATGTGTATCGAGCGCCCATATACGCAAGCGACCCTTTACACTAGCAATATATCTCTCCAGTTCACCGGGGCGTCTCCAGATCTGGCCTTGTCTTTTTCGAGGTGTGGAGGTATTAACTGACCAGGGCATTTCAGGTATTGCAACAGCAACCGAGTGGCCGTCTTCAACTATATTTTCAATCTGAGGGATTATTCTTTTCTCAAGCGTACGTTTCCCAAACCCCCCGAGGCCGTGAAACCAAACTACCAATGTTATATCATCCGGTATAGCAGAGTCTGGTACCATCAGAATGGAATCCCTGCTACCATTCCTATGCTTTCTATCAGGTGCCCCTAAGCTCCAGACCCAAGAAATAGAGTCAAATGATGTATTACTCGCTGCCTCTTTCCAGACGGACAGGGTAGGTTTGTAAACATTGACACCGGTGTTCACTTTTATTTTTGCCGATGTCGGTGAAGCTGTTCCGAAAATAAAACATATAAGAAATATCTTAAGGACGGTCATCCTTCACACCTCTGCCATACCACCGAGCATTCCTTCCACGTACATCATAGTGAGTAAAAGTACGATACAGGCCAATTCCACCCTTCATCATTTTTCCATCTTTGATAAGCATTATGATGGTATCCTTCACCTCTTTGGGAGTCATACCGGTGATCTTTATATCTGCAGCCTTGGCTACCATATGTTGACTTCTTTTGGCTCCACCGATTCTGCGATTGTATTTTGGAGATCGATAACCGCTAATCACGCGAATTGGTTTGCCTATATACTCTCTTAAAACCTGTAAGTTCTCACAAAGAAGCTTTACATTATCCATGAGATCATCCGGTACAGCAGTACCGTCTTTGCACTTAAACTCCCATAAACTAAAATTCTTTGATAATTTGCTCATGCTTACCTCTTTGTGTGAAAGTAAATGCTAGGGCTCTACAGGATTTGCAAATATAAGTTTGCACATCATACTTTTGTCGTCCCACTTGCTAGTGTGCCACTCAAAAATTACAGTTGTACCAGCTGTACAACGTTCTGACACATCTGGATCCTGAATCAGTTCCTTCACCAGGATATCCTTTATCTGCTTTTCTGTTAGTGTTACCGTAGTGGCGATACGAGCCTCTTTCATTACAAAGCGCCCCTAGTTAAACTCTACATGGCCTGTGCGGGACACAACGTCCTCGAGGCTTTTAATTATTGTCATTAATGTAACAGCAACATCCTGCTGTTTTATCATTGATGAAGGCTCATTTTTTCCGTCTAAGCTTTCAAAAGCATTAATCGTATATTTTCTGAGCTCTAATAGCATAGTTGTTTCATCTTTCTTCATTCTAATCTCCAATTGTTATATTAAATGTTTAACACAAAGTACAGGCCATAGTAAAATATTTCGCACTAAAATTGTTCGGCCTCAGTGGACTCTTCCAACGCTAACGTTGATATATCACCCGCAGAAATTGTTTGAGCAACTGCATCAAAGTATCCAGTACCAACCTCTCGCTGGTGTTTTGTTGCTGTATACCCACGGGACTCAGCTCCAAACTCTTTTTCTTGAAGCTCAGCATACGCAGACATGTCGCGACCTTCATAATCCTGTGCTAATTCAAACATGTGATAATTCAAGTTATGAAAGCCGGCTAAGGTTATAAATTGAAACTTGTAACCCATGGCCCCCAGCTCACGTTGAAATTTTGCGATGGTCTCATCATCTAGATTCTTCTTCCAGTTAAAACTGGGAGAGCAATTATAGGCCAAGAACTTGCCTGGAAACTTCTCATGAATTGCCTCTGCAAACTCTCTTGCCTCGTCTAAGTCTGGCTTACCTGTTTCACACCAAAGAAGGTCCGCATAGGGGGCATATCGAAGGCCTCTGGATATCGCCATCTGTAATCCACCGGTTATCCTATGAAAGCCCTCACTAGTGCGCTCAGATGATGTTATGAATGGCTTGTCTTCATCGTCAATATCCGATGTCATTAATCTTGCGCTGTTGGCATCAGTACGGGCGATTAAAACAGTCTCCGTCCCCATTACGTCAGCTGCTAGTCGCGCAGCAACAAGCTTCTTAATAAACTCAGTTCCGGGTACCAAAACCTTCCCACCCAGATGACCACACTTCTTTGCAGAACTAAGCTGATCTTCAAAATGCACGCCGGCAGCGCCGGCGCGGATCATCGCCTTCATAAGCTCAAACGCATTCAGGGATCCCCCGAATCCCGCCTCTGCATCTGCAACAAGCGGAACAAACCAGTCACGAACTTTCTGGGCATCATTCTCAACCCACTCGATCTGATCTGCACGGCGGAGAGAATTATTGATCTTCTGTACAAGCATAGGGACACTATGCACTGCGTATAGGCTCTGATCAGGATACATTTCGTGAGAATCATTTGCATCGGCCGCGACTTGCCATCCGGAACAATATATCGCGGGGACTCCACCCTTTACCATTTGCATGGCCTGGTTCCCTGTTACGGCACCCATCGCGTGCACATAATCCTTTTCGTTTAAAAGGTGCCATAACTTCGTGGAAGACTTCTCTGCGAGTGTATACGTCTCAGGAAGTGAGCCTCTCAGCCTGGTTACATCTTTTTCGTCATAGGGCCGTACTATTCCCTCCCAACGATTTTTCATTTAAATTTCTCCTTACAGTAGTTCATATGCCGGGAGAGTTAAAAACTCTGTCAGCTCCTTAGATAAACATAACTCACTAAATATATTCGATGCGCGCTCAATGTTATCTTTATTTTCTAAATTATTTTCCACAAGCTCACTGGTAATTTTGTCAATCGAAGAAGCAATGAGGTGTTCGTCGATAAGCCTTCCGCATGATAATTTGCATGCGTGTTTCTTCCAGTGCCAGACCTGGGCCCGTGATATTTCAGCGGTAGCTGCATCTTCCATCAAGTTGTACAGAGGAACGCAGCCGTTACCCCCAATCCACGCAGCCAAATACAAGATTCCTATCTCAATATTTTTATGGAGTCCCTGAAAGGTTATATCACCACTTGTGGGTTCTATAAGATCAAGTTGTGTACACCACTTTATATCCGGGGTAATAGACAACTGATTTTTGTCAGGCATATGCTCGTCGAATATTTCTTTTGCAACGTTGACTAGCCCAGGATGTGCCACCCAAGTTCCATCATGGCCCAACTTAACTTCTCTCAATTTATCATCACGTACCTTTTTCATCGCCAATGCATTTGCAACTTCATCATTACGAACTGGAATCTGTGCGGCCATCCCTCCAATCGCATGTGCTCCGCGACGGTGGCACGTTGATATCACTAATGTTGCGTATGAATTCATGAAATGGCGTTCCATCGTAACCCAATCTCGATCCGGTAATACATGCTTTGGATTATTCCGGAATGTCTTAATATAACTAAAGATATAATCCCAGCGGCCGCAATTCATTCCTGCAAAATGTTCGCGCAGCTCATAGATAATTTCATTCATCTGGAATGCGGCCGGTAGTGTTTCTAGCAATACAGTTGCCTTAATTGTTCCCGAGTCTATGCCAAGTTGTTTCTGCGACCACACAAATACATCATTCCACCAACGTGCCTCTAAAAAATGCTCGATCTTCGGAAGATAGAAAAATGGGCCGGAGGAATTAGACGACTGTTTTTTTCCATTTAAAAACAAGCATACACCAAAATCAAATAAAGAAGCTGAAATGTTTTCACCATTAATCTTTACATGCTTTTCATTCAAATGAAGCCCACGAGGTCTGACCATTAATACCGCGGAGTTATCATTAACTGAATAGGTTCCCTTTGAGGGATGTTCATACGTAATGGTTCCATGCACGGCATCCGTAACATTCGAGTGTCCCTCCATAACATTCTTCCATGTCGGTGACAAGGAATCCTCAAAGTCAGCCATAAAAACACTTGCGCCTGAATTCAGCGCATTTATTACCATCTTTCTGTCCGGAGGGCCTGTAATTTCGACTCGACGATCCAGCAATGAATGAGGAACCGGAGAAATTCTCCAGTCTGATTCACGAATATTTTTAGTCTCCGGTATAAAATCAGGAGAAAGTCCCTGATCCCATGTGTGTTGTCTCTGCACTCTTTGTTGTAAGATTTTTTGGCGTCGTGTGCCAAATTCTGTGTGTAGGCCTATGAGAAACTCAAGCATCTCCTCCGTTAACACATCATCATACGTGTTAACGTGTTGTATGGTCACATTATTACTCAAAGTCAATCTCTACCCCTACTTCAATTGAAAACTTTGGAACCCTGAGATGGTTTATGATGCCATGCTTTTTTGCCTCCTCAGCCCCCATAAACCAGTCAGCATGTTTCTTATTAAAGACCTTCTTCTTGAAATAGTCGTCTTTTTTACCACAATTTCTGGCCATCATAGTATAAATCTTCTCATCCAAACGCTCGGCCTCTTTGACGTCTGCTTTAAGCTCCTCAATCTTACCATACATTCCGCTTGAAACATCATGAATCATAACAGTTGCATTAGGATCCGCAAATCTCATTCCATCCTCACCAAATGTAAGAAGTACGGCACCACATGACATGGCTTTACCTTCAACGATTGTAGCGACCGGAATCTCCGACGACTTTATGGCTGATATCATTGACATTAGTGAATAAACCTGCCCGCCATATGAGTCTATCACCACGGGAATTACTTTTTGACCTGTATTATGAGCTATAGCAATTTCTTGATCAAATTTTTTCGCTGAATCTTCATCAAACTTATTAACCCTGATTATGATGGGGTTCTTCCTTAACTCCACCTCTTTAACCAGGGGTGATATTGTTGTCGTCCACTTCATATTTTTCTCCTCTTATTAGACAATAGTCCATCCTTTATCCAAAAAACAAAATCATACATCGTAAGTATGCCAAATACACACACACCAAAAATCCACAATATGGGTAGTGCTGTAGCCACAAATAAGAGCTCCAGCAAAAGTTTTACAGCATTAATTACCCACATTTGCTTGAACCACATGATGTGCACATTACACACCCCTCTTGATATACCAGGGTCCCTTCTGCGTCGCAATCCTTGCAAACTGATGCGCCTGGTACGGTGCCATCTTTAATATAATTTTTGAGAACGCGAGCGATGACCCGAGAGAATGAAAACATATCCATCTCTCGATCTTTCTGTAATTGCTCAACTACATAATTGATAGGTGCGGAATGACGCAATGCTAAAGAAATAGTCCTAGTAAAACCCGCGTGGTTAGGGTTGTCAAACACAGAGACGATATCCTTGATCAAGATCTCATCCCCGTTTTTCCCAATACGCAGATCATACCTAGAATTCTTAGTCTTATAGTGGTGTTTTACGATTGTTCCTTTTTTATACTTCTTGGGAATCTCAATATATTTCTGGAGACCTCCCATAACTTCATAAGGCCTTCCGTCCATTAGACCAACCAGGATTGTCCATGCCTCACCCTTAATGCTAACATGATGAATCGAACATGCTAGCTCGTCAGGTCGGGTTGGCGCATCAAGTGAAGAAAATGACTCGGTACTGTCGGCGGACACTAAGACACCCGCTCGTGAACCCTCACGATAGACGGTAACACCCTTACAACCCGATTTCCACCCGGTCATATAAACATCTTTTACTGTGTCAACGTCGATATCCGAAGGTAGGTTTGTGGTGTTAGAAATTGCATGGCAAACCCATTTTTGAGCAGCTGCCTGCATTTTAACCTTTGCAACCCAATCAATCTCATTTGCCGTTGAATGGTAGTAAGGACTCATTTCGACCAACTTTTCGTTGGTGTAAGCATCATCCAACGACAGGTTGGTGGTTTCCATCCACTTTTTAAAACAGTGATGATAGACTGTATATTCTTGCCACCTATCACCGCTTGCATCTACAAAGTCAACACGTCCCTCAAGATCATTTTCAGTTAACTTTTTTCGTCGTGTATAGTGAAGCATAAAAGCAGGTTCTATTCCGGAGGTTGTCTGTGTAAGCACTGAAACTGAACCTGCAGGGGCAGTCGTCGTTAATGCAATATTTCGGCGACCATACTTTTTATTCATCTCATATATATGAGGTGCTTCTTCCCATATGCGGCTTAAGAAAGGGTGCTTAGCCTCTTTATCATGATCGTGAATGGAAAATGCGCCTCTCTCTTTTGCTAAAACACAAGATGAACTATACGAATTAATGGCGAGTGTCTTATAAAAACTCTCAACCACCTCAATCGACTCATGTGAACCGTATCTCATCCCTAGAGACGCCAGGGCATCCCCCACAGCCGTAACCCCTAGGCCGGTTCGGCGACCTGATAGTGCTTGTTGTTTTATATTTTTCCACAAGTCCTCTTCAATCTTCTTGACAGACGGTGGTTCAGGATCATCAGCAATTTTCTTTAATATTTTTTCAACTTGCTCCACCTCTAGATCAATCATGTCGTCCATTAAGCGTTGGGCACTTTTAACGACCGTGGCCATCTTTTGATAATCAAATGTTGCATCAGGTGTGTGAGGATTCTCAACAAAGGAAAGCAAATTAATAACCATCAGTCGACAACTATCATACGGGGATAGGATAATTTCCCCACAAGGGTTTGTTGACGTTGAACCGAATCCCTCATCGGCATATATGTCAGATGGTGTATAATTTTTTGCGTTGTCCCAGAACAACAGCCCGGGTTCTGCACATTTATGAGCTGATTCGATAATCTCATTCCATAAATCGCGTGCTTCTACATTTTTAGAAACAAGTGGATTTTCACTATCAACAGGAAACCTCAATTGAACAGACTTGTCTTCATCAACTGCATGCATAAACTCATCAGTTAATCGAATTGAAATATTCGCACCTGTTACTCGAGATAAATCTCGCTTAATCTTGATAAAGTCATAAATTTGTGGATGATGAACCGATATGGTCAACATCAACGCGCCCCGCCGGCCATTTTGTGCAACTTCACGGCATGAGTTGGAAAACCGATCCATAAAAACTTCGATTCCGTCGGTTGTTCTGGCACAGTTGGCGGTAATCTCTCCTCGGGGACGTATACTGGAAATATCAAATCCAACACCTCCCCTACGCTTAGCTATCTGCACTAATTCCTGATCAGTCTTTAAAATGCCCCCATAAGAATCATAGGGTGACTCAATAACAAAACAATTTGAGATAGACTGGATCTGGTGGGGGTTGCCTATACCCGACATTGGTGAGCCTTGCGGCACCACATACTTGAAATCTTTAAAGAGGTTGTAAATCTCGTCTTGGCTCATAGGATTGGGGTATTTTTTTTCTACCCTGGCAAATTCTGCAGCTAGCCTTTTGTGCATATCGTCAGGTGTTCGCTCACAGAGATTTCCGCCTTTGTCCGTCAATGCGTACTTGGTAATAAAGACGTTAGCGGCCAGTTCATCCCCACCGAAGTATTCCAAAGAGGCCGAGAATGCATCATCAAATGCTATCTTTTTATTCTCACTCATTTTCTACCACCATCATTATAATTTACTTACCTCTTTCCACTTTTCTTTCAACAAACTCTTCATGTCGTTCTGATCACTAGCGACAGCCTCAGAAAGCGTTAATTCCGTATCGTTTACTATTTCGATTATAGATCGTGAAGTATCAATGTGAATAGGAAAAACTAATCCATCTCTTCCTGCTCTGTTTTTGGCAACAAAAAGTCGACCCCCTCCGGTAGATTTCTCCATTGCTTTTCTCGAAATTGAGAGCACGACATCAGCAACCATCGCCTTACCATATGCCTCTGACATGTTCTCAAGACCAACAATATCAGAATTTGCAGAATCACGGTTGGCTTGTGATGCTGTCCATATAGGAACATTTAAATCCATAGATAGGTTTCTTAATTCTTCGTAAATTAATTTCAACTCATGACGTAAAGAATCATATGATCGTGTAGATCTCATAATATCAGCATAATCAATCACAATAAGACTTGGTACAAATCCCTTAAGCAATAATTTCTCAATATGGTTCCTGATTGTCACTACTGATGCAGAACCTGTTGGGTATTCTTTGATTATAAGCCTGCCTAGCTCAAGGCCCTCGTACTTCTCTAATACATGATCTTTTTGATCTTGCACATCATTACTGGCGATATCACATAGATTAGAGTCATATCGAATGCCTACCGCATACTCAGAAAGCTCGAATGTATAGTGCACTACATTTTTTCCGGCGCGCATGGCATTAGCTCCTAGTTGTACTAAGAAATGACTTTTTCCAACGCCTGTATTTGCAGTTATAACTCCAATTTCTCCTCTTCCTAATCCCCCCTGCAGAATGTCTCTATCATCCAAGCGTTTAATGCCTGTTGGGCAGGCCTGCCTGGTCATTTTTACAAAGCGGGCCTCAGCGTCTTCAAAAAAGTCATGGCCGACTGAACTGGGCATGCCAACAGCAACCGCCTCTTTCATAAGATCAACAACACTTTCAAACTTATCAGTAGCAATCAAGTCAACGGCATCCTCTAACGCCGTTTTAAATGCCTGACGCTTGCAAAAATCTAGTGACTTCTCTTTAACATACGCAATATCTCCCATATCGGGATTCATTTTCATACGATAGAGATATTCGACTATCTGATCTTTTAGAATTTCATCGTTAGTCTCTACTAGATCTTCCTTGATAATTGTTATTAACAATGGAAGGGTGGGGAATGCCTTATATTTCTGATAGTACGAAAAATATTTGTCTGACAGGTATGAGAGGTACTTTATTTCAAAAAAACTGGGTACCATAACCTCAATGATCTGGCTAGCCCATCTATGATCTGTTAATAGTCCCTGAAAGATCTTTTCCTGAAACTGTTTACCGTAGTGTCCAAAATTAATATTTTTATTAATAAGATCGGTCGTCATTAAAAACTATTCCTTACCAACGGTGTTCAAAGACATAAAGAAAATGTCGGTGTCAAATGTTGAGATTCCTTCTCTTATAAGAGTTCTCATAAAATTAATTTTATCACGTTGTGGCTTAAAAGTATCGATAGTTGCCTCTAATTTTTGAATTTGCATATGAGCTAATCCAGAGATGTCCAAGTACATGAGCTTCCAGTTTCTTAGCGGTACGTCGGGGTTTTCGTTAATTTCTTTAAAAAGCTTTATTTTTTTGGTCGCCCTTTCCTTACTTAGCTCCAAAATATCACGTACTGATAGTGATATATCACCGGCCAACTCTGGAAATCTTTTTATCATTGTCTTAAAACCGGCGCCCTTAATCCCTGGAACTGCATCAGACATGTCACCTATAAAGCTTCTTGCAAGGCAAAAATTGCTGGGCTTTATCCCAAATTTTTTCTCCACGTCCTCTGGGCGAATTATCTTTTTTTGACCTGGAGACCACTGCAGGACCCTATTATCCAGTAACTGATAATAATCTTTATCTGACGATACAATCATACATTGTCTATTCCTAAACTTATATTTCACTAGATACGCAATGATGTCGTCTGCTTCGCAGTCAGAAATATAAAATTGTTGTATGGGGGTTTTACGTAAAAGTTCAATAAGCAACATAATTTGATAATTTCTATTCTCAACCGTATCAGGAATGTCACCCTCATAATATCGATTCAATTTTTGAGGTTTTCTTTTAGATTTATAATTTGAATATATTGCCCTACGGCGTGGAGAGCCACCGCCCTCCCAGACCACACAAACATGCGGAGGATGAAACTTGTTGGCTAGTAACTGTATACCCTTAAGAAACCCAACAACGCCTCCTACCTGGTGCCCCATGTCACTCATCGTGGGATTTGCGATATAATGTCTTGTGTGTAGATTAAGCCCATCAATTATCAAGATCGGCCGCTCATATATATTGGCCACTTTATGCCTCCGGATCAAGCACGGAGTCGTCCAGGTTCATGGCGATAGTTCTTATTTCCTCATAAGATTCAGAGTCGATATCTAGTTCAACATCACTCTGTCTTACGTAAGTAGCACACAATAAAGAATCTAAATAATGGGCATACTCAGGATCTCGCAGAACCTCACCAAAATCAGCTTTATAAAACTTCTTTTCTATCTTTACTTCCCCTGTCTTGCTATCAGAAACAGTGAATGTTTTCCATGAGCCTGTGCCAGCAACTTCCACCTCATTTTCACCTATGAGGGTCCGACCCTGCTTGCGTAGAACATCAAAAATCTGTTCATGCTCTTTAATGCCTTTGCCGAAATGGATCTCAAAATTCACAGAGCGGAAGGGGGGTGCTACTTTATTCTTAATAGTCTTCGCAGAAACGTGGATACCGATGACTTCTTTGTCTTTATTTTCAATTCGTTGTCCGGCTCCCAGCTTGATTCGTACAGATGAGTGAAAAGGAATTGCCTTACCGCCGGGAGTAGTTGTAGGATCTCCATACATGACTCCAATTTTAGTTCTGATTTGATTAAGTATCACGAACAAAACGTTTTGATTGCCAATAACGCCAGTTATTTTTCGCATACCTTTAGAAATAGCCCTTGCTTGAAGGCCGATTGTCTCTTTATCATAATCGCCAACAAGCTCAGCTTTTGGAGAAGATGCTGCTACGGAATCCCAGACAATTGTAATTGGAACATCCTTGTCCATTGCCTTAGCTTTCATAATTGTAGCCTCTGCAATCGATAAGACTTCTTCAGTACAGTGCGTATCAACATACACAAACCGCTTACTGATATCAACACCAAGTAAGCCAAGGTTCTCTACACTAGTTGCATTCTCAGTATCGATATAGACAACAATCCCACCCATCTGTTGGGTTGATCTAGCAATCTGAATTGCTATGTGGGATTTTCCAATTGAAGGAGGTCCGAATATCTCTACAATCCTTCCTTCTGGTAGACCACCGGACTCTCTATTGGAGATTATATAATCCAACTGTTTAGAGCCAGTACTGATCCACCTCTTAACGTGTGTGGGTGATTCATCATACGCTAGATTGTATGCGACACGAGCGCCATGCTCCTTGTTTAACGAGCTAATAAGATCACTCGTAAAGTCCTCCTGAATGGACAATTCACTTTTTTTCTTTTTTGCCATGTAGCACTCCTACTTGCCTACAAATAATATTATTAGACCATGGTGATGTGTTCAAAAAAAAGGGAAGCCCAGTAGGCTTCCCTTTTAAAACTAAATTATTTTTTAAAGATCTTCCAGATCAGCGAATGCGTCATCTAAGCTTTTATACTTTGACGCGGCATCAGGTGTGGATGAGTCTGTATTTTTCGGTGATGGGGTCGATTGGTGGACGGTACCATCATCACTACCCAAATCATCGTTAAGCCAGTCATTAACAATTTTTTCCAGCTCCTCGTACGTCTTGAGTGTATACATATCATCTAGCGATGGGATATTAGAAAGCCATTTCTTAACTGTGCCATTATCCTTATGTAGACTGGTCTGTTTACCTCGAGGGCGCACCTCAGTCGTAGCCCACATTCTACCGGGGGCCTTTGTGCATGTTACCTTTACATCACGACCCTCTGCTGGGTCGGTAATATCACCGTAATCTTCGTCGAGCATGATGTTAAGAAGCGACTGATAAACTGTTTTTCCGAAGGACCACAGTCTTACGCCCTTGTCTTCCTCCCCACGAACAACGACCGGTGCATAGCAACGCATTTTGGGATAAAGCTTCTTGGCTAGCTCATATGACTCCTTAGATGAATCATCGCGAAGTTTATTGATCAATTCCTGAATGGGATCAGGTTTGCCAAATTGATATGGTGCCAAAAGTCCTGGATTGTTCCCGATATTATAATAGAACCAGCGCTCCTTAAAGGGCTGTCCATCATTGTCGGTGAATGCCAAAAGGCGGACGGTTGTTTCATCACCCTCTTGCGGGCGCCACATTGTATCTCGCCGTGAATTTGTTCCGGAAAGTTGGTTCAGCTTCTTACGAATTGCTTCAAAATCGATTGCCATTTTTAACTCCTTAATGTTTAATATTTAAAATGCAATTTATAAATTGAAATTTTATCCAATTTATGTAATAATAAAGTTTTATAATTAAATGTTCAAATTAAGATTGGGATAATTTATACCAGCTGGTATCACCTGCTGGAGATTTCTTTTTAGACTTCTTCTTAGACTTGCTTCGCTTGGGGTAAGTTGGTCCAGTGCCTAGGGGTGTAGTAACCCCGGCGATGTTCGCGACGACGCTCTGTTCTTTCTTTTGCACAGACATATCATCTACATCATCCGGCTCAGTCAAAAGATCGTCCGTCATAGGATCTTCCCCCTTTTCCTCCACGGCAGGGTGCTTTACTTCATACAAAATTTGTCTGATCAGCTTTCTTAAAATATTCATTATCACCTCTTTATATAACTATACAGAAAGTGATTTAGAATCCATATGCAGGGTTAATTGTTTAGACTGTTGTAGCAAGAGGGCTAGTGATGGTTCATGTCCTACATAAAATCGGTTTTCTTCAAAATGTGAACCTTGTGCCAATTGAATTGCCAACCACTCGTTGTTAGTCAGCTGAATACCAAAATGCTGCAAAAGATATAAAGAGCGATGTGATACAGCCATTTTATTTAATTTCTCATTGTATTTGTAAAGTTGGCCCAGTTTTTCTCTATGCCATTGTGACGTTTGTTCAACAAAATAATCATGTTCAAGGGAACCTACTTTACCTAAATCATGAAACAACCCTACTTTTAAAATAGAGCCTACTGGGACATTCCATTCAAGGGCTTTATTTAGTCTGCGCATCGTTGCTGTTACCTGGAGGGCATGTGCAACAAGGCCTCCAGGGTGTGCACCAGGCTGTCCATCTTTTGTAAATGCAGGACACATAACAATTCGCTCACCCAATGCTTCAAATAATGCGCCGGCAGGTTCACCGGCAGCCTTTACTCCCAGGTTTTCATAAGTATCCCAATTTGACTTCAAGTCATTTAGCTTATCTTTATCGGGCATCTGGATCCCCATGAGGCTCAGGCTTCTTTATACTCTTACAATTAAGTGAATAAAACCCTGCGTTGGGCACTTTCCCTGATCCCTCAGAAAACTTTAAAAGTACCGGTGAACATTCAAGCTCTAGAGCTTGTCGTCTATACTTAGAATAGGTCAGTACTAGAAGCTTCGCAGATGTACGTTCTAGTTCAGTAATCTCACCGAACCAAGTTGCCATAAATAAATCGTCGTAATCTAAGCATTTTTCAAAAACGCCCACGATGGTATAAAGAGACATAACCGGTACCGGATATACCTCAGACGCCTTAGGGCAGAAATTGCCAACATTTTCCATGGTCAGCTTGGGGTGAGGATCCTTATTATCGGGTCCAGTAGCAGGTGATTGTTTTGAACATCCCACTACAAACAAAAATAAAAATAGTGCCGAATATATTCGCGGTGAATTAAACATATGTTTATTATACTAGGCTATAATTTGTATGTACACAATTCTGCGTATTTTTTATGATGACTTTTTCGCCGCGGGAGTTGCCTTTGGTTGTGGTTTTTGTGCCGGTTTCTTTCTAGGCTTTTTTTGCTTTAAGGGCATGTCCCACGTATATTTCGAACGGGAAGGATAAACCAGTATCTTATTCCCAAACAATTCTACCTGAACTGGTTCAGGGGTTGTGAGAATACCAGCGCTCCTAGCACCTCGTACTGTATGTTTTATAAAGATTGCAGCGTCTCTAACTGACATTTCTTTTGCGGCATCACCTGACATCCCTACCGATACGCCAGCGCGACCATATGAATCTTCTATGCCCTGTGGAGCTGAATATGCATCACCCATCTCGGGTGAATTATTGACTGCTTGTGCTATAAGATCAGCAACCTGGTCCCCCGGCTTTTCACCGGATACTCCCCCAACGCCTAGTCGGTTCATAAGCTCCGACGGATTTGAGTCCGCTAGCGCCTTAAGGCCTCGGAGTTCTTTCTTTAATCCACCACCAAGACCCCTTGTCTGAGGTGTAGGAGCCTCGTCCTGTTCTAAAATGATCCGACGTACGTGCCTGGCAATAAATTTCTCAATATCTTCCATCTGTGCTCCTACAATATAATTATCACGCTTTAAGCCAAGTGGCTTACATTCAATGGTAAATGGCCCAACTTATCCAAAAAAATACCTTTCTCTATGACGTGTGTTAAACTAGAGACATCTTTTTCTTTGATATCCACAACCATCGCATCGTGAATCAAAAACAAGGGTTGTAACATAATATTATTGTCTGTTGTCTTTTTAATCAACTCAAAGAATCCCAACATCGCAGCATCCACTGCGCTAGACTGGATAAAGTTATTATAGAGAAGATGTAATGCACTTTTCTCTACAAAAATTGGACGACCAAACATGTTTTTTATGTGGCCAGTCTCCTGAAACTCTTTCTGTAGATCATACGCTACCTTATTAAAATTAAAATACTCTCTAACTTTTTTGATCACATCTCTGGATGACATTGTCTTCTTTATCATGTCATCCAGCTTTCGAGCCGACACCCCATATAAAGCACATAATGTTGCGATCTTTGATTCTTTTCGTGATAAGTTACCGTTGAAAACTACCTGGGATATGTGTTCATAGATATCTGTAGAGCATTTCTTTCCCGCACATAAGAGTGCAATGCGGGGCTCCAGAGAAATATAGTCAATCTCCACAACTTTTCCATTCGTATAACTACTTGCTATAATATCTCTATACGCACTCGGTAATGTAAGGATACGAGGTCCACCTGACACTATTAAACGACCGGTTACCGTGGATGCCATATCGTATTTTACACATGGGGCGTGACCCGTTGCAGAATAAAAGGTTGCAAGGGTTGAAAGGGTCGTCTTATTCTTTTCACTATCCTTGTATCCGTTGTAGGTATCAAAGTCAATCTTTGCCGGCGCCAGTTTGGCCATAACTTTTTTAGACTTTTGATATATCTTAGAATAGCCACATTCCGTCAGTGTGGCTAGCCCCTCCCAAAGCGTGTTAAAGACCTTACGAAGTGACATCAACAACTCATCATTCCTCATTGTCAAATGCCACTTCACTGATGATGTATCAATCCCCAGTTGAATAATTGAATTGTAGTATGCTGCAGGAACTAGGGTAGGAAAATCTATGTTTTGAATTTTAAAGACTTCCCTTAGGTCAAAAAGTGACCCATTCATATCATTTGCCCACACCCATGCATCAGATGAAATATGTTTCACCCAAATAAAATCACCACTGCTCTCTAATTGGCAAAGGTGGCGGGATGTTCCTAATACATCCTTAGAAATTATAATCATATAAAATGATAAATTGATTCAGCAGAATGTTCATTGAAATGCTTTATGTTTTGTTGCTATCTGTCTGTGTTTTTAATTTAAGAAGGGCATCGTCTATCGTTTGGCTCATATTTACGACCTTTCCATATGCGTCATAGCTGACAAAATCTAGGTCAGTTCGAAATTCACCTGGTGCTATTCGATGTGTTATTGAACCTAGACGATAGACATTGTCAGCTGATGTCCCTGTTTTAAAATCAATAAAGTATTCTTGGCCGAAGGAAAAGAATGGACACCCTAAGACAGATAGTGATGCCTTAAGGCCGCCAATCTGTACAGGTAAACCATTCGTAGACATCTGGCTTGTGCTGCTGCCACGTAAAGCTCTACTATTTGCGATGTTTGCCATAAGGCCATTTTTTATGGTATCCAAGTCGGCCTGCAGTACATTCGATGCATTCCCCCCGATATGAATCGTAGGCATCATATATGACATATACTTTTTCATCCCATAAAAACCAATACGTGGTTGATACTTCTGGTTCAGTAGCCGCTTTCCGGCCTCTTTGACCGCGCCCAGGCCGGAGCTGGTGTTCTGGTTTGAGTTGATCACAAGCTTGAGATCAGCCTCGAATTGTTTTTTGTTATCGGCGGTCATTACTAAGGGCTCTACAACACCTGCATCGTAAGAGTGCTTTAGTGCAGCTACCCATGTTTTCAAGTGTTGATTTTTGTTCTGCACTGCTTGCTGGGATTTCGCGGGATCGGTTTTGGTTTTTTCCCAGTTTAACTTTGCAGCGGTGGCGGATATGACGCCAAAATGATTATCATATGTTGACTTTAATATTTGCTGGTATGCCTGTGTAGGTGAATGTTGGGCGTCTGATATGTGAAACCTCATAATATATTTTTCAGGAACCCCTCGCGAAACAAAATCGAACTTGCTGCTAGCAGTAGTTTTCTCATATAACTGCATAGGAACCGTCTCAATCTGAAATGTCATACGAGGTAGTTTGAATGTTAGTTCTTCAGGTGTGGCGTCGGAGCCGGCACCATAGGCTTCTGTAAGAACTTTCCTTACCTGCGCATCATATGCGTTTCGATCCTCATATTTATCTTTGACCTTGTACCCGTCAGACTCTAGATCATATAAAGAATGAAGGCCATATATCCTACACGCTTGGTTGGAGACGAAATATGATTGAATCATCTGAAGAAATGAGCTTACTGACATGGCTGGACCATTTTTAATTATGTATTTTTTAAAAAGTGCCTTAAAGTCACCTATATGTATGGGAAATTGTGCCAGATCCAAATTTCGTGCCCAACTAGCCTTAGAGTTAATTGGATAATAGATAAATTGAATCTCATCCTGTATGCCTGATGATGCGAGGGGGTAGCCAACAAATATATTCAATAATTTTGCTAACGACACCCAGGTTCGTCTTGCATTTGTTTGTGTCATTGTATCAGCAATTGGGCCCTTCCCTTTTGCGTTGACATGGAGTGGTTGTAGCCAGGGATCATTGGTTTTATTTATTGTATCCACCTTTACTTGAATCTCGTTGGCAATTACACCACTCTTGCTTTTAAGGGCTTGAATCTGGCCGAATCTTGCACCGAGTTTTTTCTTTCCCCTTCCAGTACCAAAGAGGTCTTGTAGCTTGTTCACGATGTTCTTAGTTGTGGGGTCGTTTTGTGTTGCGTTGGCACGGACATATTTCTGGATTTTTTTTATCGTATCTTCCTCAAGGTTCATTGCAGCGCTAACTGAGCCTATGGAATTTAAGAAGTTTGATCCTCCTATATCTTTGGCATTTTCTCCGCGGGCTTGTTGGGTTTTTCTTTTTATAAGCTGAATTGCTTCAACGAGTAATCCCACTGACTTATAGGCGTCTGCAATGTTTTCTGAAAATGTTATCTTAACAGCGTCTGTTGCAGACGCAGCAACAGTTCGCAGGGAGATGTTAACATCCACCTGACTATCTTCCGTAAAGCTCATCGATGAGTTTTGAATAGCAAATAGATCACGTGTTCTTAAATTATTAAGAAAATGGCCATAGGGATTATTACTTATTGCCTCATCCGTGGACGGGCCCACCGGATATGACCATCCCCACTCAACAAGGATGCGTATTCGGCCGGAAGCATACATCGCAGGCTTGATTAGGGGGGCTAGCTCATCCAAACGAGATTTGTCGTGAATCTTTAGCTCAAGATTTGCATTTTTATATGCAATTCCATACGTAGGTGAGACTTTAATATCGAATGCTTGAATTGATGCAAGGGGGCGCAGAGGATCAAGGATGGGTGGCCTTTTTAATAACTTAGGCTTTTTCGAAGGATCTGACTGGCCGGATTGAGACTTTTGCTTGAAGGGATCAAGTAGATCGCCAGGATCATGGTAAGTAGGATAGTTTCCGTCGTACCCTAGGGGAATAAGGGTTTGAGGATATGTAAACAGTTCCATTCCAGCAGCATTCATATATCCGGAGGTATTGTCTTTGCCGAAATTGGCTGCCTGGCCATTCTCCGCCTGCAATGCTTGGGCTACGTCTTGAGGGCTTGAGCTTGCCATTACCCATGATATATTATCCTCACTTTTATCCATTGTGGATGGATCTTGTCCCAAGCTTTTTATAAGACCTATTCCCTGACCGGTTTCTCTTGCACCTGGCTCAAACGGCGACACAATATACATCTGAAAGTATGGGACACACTGTGACATGTGAATTGTAGGAATGCTGTTTAAAAATATCTGCCCGATCCCCGAAGATAATGTTGAAGGTGTTGCCTCAGGCTTTCTTATCTGAATAACTGCTAAGTTGGGTGCGTTGTTGTCAGGTGCTGCAGGCTTGGAGTTAATAGTCGTCTTGCCACCAGGCATCAACTTTTTTATGGAGACTACTTGATCGTTTGACACGCCTTTATTGGACGCACCCATGTTATAATGGTGGCCGTATGCATTCGTTATTCCTATCTTTGCAGGAGAATAGGGGTTTTCTTTTGCTTTCTTACCTCCTTCAGGCTCAAATGTAATTATCAAGGTGTTGGCAAGCAGATCCAGATATTTACGCTGTTGACCGGATTCGTTAGTGACCACTGATCCGGCTTGTGATTTGACATATTCTAAAACAGCCTTGACCGATGGTGCATATTCAACACCTACCGTTTGAAACCAGTTAATAAGTTTAGAAACCTCAGCGTTGCTTTGATCATTCACTGCAACAAGCGAACGAGCACCCTCCTGATCAGGAGATATTTTTATCTTCTCGTACAATGCCTTGTGCGCATTAACATCAGCAATTCCCAGGTAGGGTCCCAGGACCTCAACAATTTTATTAATCTTGGCCATTCATCCTACCCTACCAAAGCCTCTATGTCTTGCATTTTTGTTGGTATAACGAGACGTGTTCCTGGGGGACATTGGAGAGCCCAACCTATACCGCTAGCAGCAGCGATGATCCACCATAACTTCGCGCTACCGTAATACTGGCCAGCGAGCGCATCAATTCGTTGTGCCTCTTTCAGCATTACTGTGCTATACCCAATGGTACCATTTGCACATGCGCTGTATATTCGCCATGCGCCCAGTGAGGTCCCATATGCTGTACCTCCTAGTATTTTCTTTGTATCACTATATCTATTGTCAATGGACATATATCAATTTCCTCGTATAAGATATGCACTCGCCCGTGCTATGGGTTAGTTTTCGCTGTCTTCGCATCCACACTGGCCATATTCGCAAATTTTGCGTCGCCACCTAAATAGTCATAGGATGCTGGCCCACCTGGATGAATGAATGTGCGTTGTGCACCTGCATGATCTAATCCCGGTGAAATATCATGAATCACACTAAACTCTATGTTAACGTTACACCACATGGGTAATTTGTATTCTGGTGCAGTCTCCCAATTGGAATCCATATACTCAAGATTTAATGATGTGATAACTCCCCCCAGGCCACCTATACCACCCCCTATTCTGTTGATGGTTTCAAAAGAACGCACCACAGGATTTGATTTTTTGGCATCATCTCCAGATCCCTCGTACCCGCTCTTAAAAAAGTTTGCAGCTAGCTTGTTGGCGGCGTTGGGATCTTTTTCAAAATCATCTAATTTTTTGAACTTCGGTTGCGACTTCTTGAGCTTGTCGATCTGGCCGTTTCGCACCGATTTTTTGGGATGTGGACCGGTCGTGAGCGTTACAGCTTGTGACCAGTTCATCGGCGAAATATCAACGCAGCCTGGCATATGAGCAAAGAATATGTTATATTCCTTATTAAATTTGTTGATCCCTGCTCGTTGTGCTGCTAACTCGGCTGCAGGGGTTGTATTTTGAGAATCTAATTCAAACCGTTGCAGTTCACACTGATACCACAGCTGCGTTTGGTTGGCATCACCTTGTACTGGATCGTTGACAATAAAGACATTGTCAACCAGCAGCTGGAGCCCGGATGCAAGTGAGTTGGGTACCACCCAGCCCTTGCCAAGCATCTTATAATTAGAAACCTGGTTTTCTGGATTGGCCAGCCATTCAATTGAAGTTCTCCAAGGTGCGGTCTCCAGTCCACTGAACTCCATGGCGAGCTGATCGTCAAACTGCTGGGCAGCGCTGGTTTGATATCGGTGGTTGGTGTTTAATACCTCAGCTATAGCTCTTGCTTTTTGGATCGTAAAGTCCCACTCTGGGGGGTTAAGCTTGTCAAGCTTCGCTTGGGTGTCCTTAATATTTTTCTTGCGTGCATTTTCATCCATCTTCGCGACGTCCCCAATCTTGTGCTTTAGGTCAAACAACTGGCTGCTGAGTATCTCATACTCCTGTTGTTTCTTGCCAATTGAGGTCAATAACTTCAAGACCGGTGCGGCGCCGATTCGAGTCCCCCACGAATACGAATCGCCCCGAGAGTCGCCGGGGTAGGGGTTTTCCGGGGCTGTGCCCACGAGGTCGCTTTTAATTTGACTACGAGGAATAACCCACACATACGACAGTGAAAAGCCAGACTTATAAGGATCCATGCCGCCGTCGATCTTGTAGCCGGCCTGGTTTGGCATCTCCGCGGCACGTAGATTGATTAATTCATACCTACTTGGCGCCGACTTGATCATTTCAGTGGTGACGTCCCCCTCTATTCCGTTCTGCTCCTTTCTTTGCTTTTCGGAGTCCCAGTCAGAGTCCGTCCAAGGATTAACAAGTTGATCACATGCGCTGGTCCTTTTTTGAATCCAATTGATGTACGCCTCACGAACCATAACAAGATATAGCTCCATCTCACGTATTAGTTGTTTCTTTCTTGCGTCCATTGCAGTTTGGCCAAAGGCGGGGTCGTCAGACCCGAATAACCTTGCAACAGCGAACTTAGAATAATTGCTACCAAATAGATTACCCAATCTCATGCGTACTACTGGACCTGCTGACATAATTTGCGAAAACGGAACGCGAAATTCCGCGCCAGCTTTTGTCTTATACAGTGCACCGGCAGTATATTGAGGGTATATCATTGCGATAAACCTGTCTAGATGAGCCCACATTTGACCTAGCTCATGGCTGTCATGCATTGCCGCGACCATAAAACTAAGTGTGATAGTTCTCCCAGTCTTTTTATAGATCATTACATCATCAACTCGGCCCATACCCTCTTCTTGTGACCAGTCAGGTGTAAAATTCTCATTAAGACTTGTTAAAAATGCATGAAAAGAAAGTAGTTCGTTAGTTCTCAAGTCCTGGAACCAGAAAGGCATATATTCCCCATCCAAAGCATCTTGTGTCTCTTTTATTTGAAGGGGGCTAATCATATTCGATCCCTGTGGGGTTATCAACTTGGTACCCATACTCCACACCCATCCAGGTACTTCACCTACCAGCTGGTAGTTGACTCTGCTGGAAACGCGGGCGCGGCCGAATATCATGGATTGAGGTAATATCTTCACCGATGGTGACGTGCCAAATGCAAAAGAGCTTAAAAATTGATTTCCACCCTTTACACCAGGCCCTAATCTGGCTTTCATGATGCGGTTCTTTGGCTGAGGTGGTAGAAGGGCAGGATTTTTTCGTAAAGGGCCCCAATGTGTCATGGCGTTTAAATATATATCACCAACTTGTGCTGTACGCATGAACCACCGTATTGTGGTAGAATCAAAAAACACGTGGATTAAATTAGCAAACTCGATTATAGAAGTGAAGGGGCTAGCCCCTGTTGGGCCGCCGACCGTCGAGCTCGTCATGGACACGTTACTCATTTTTTTCATGTGTTCGGTTATCTGTTCAGTGTCCTGTGCCACCCGCCTCATCACTGTGACATAATACCCAGGACCATACAAGAAATTCATAATGCGTGAGAAAACTGACTCAAATGATGGAGGTGTGGGGGGAATTACACTATCAGCAGACGGTACACCAAGCCAGCCCCATGTCTCTTCGATGGGAGGAATACCAAAAAATAATGCGGTACCTCGCGAAATGCATGACATTATATTGTTCCTAGTGTAGGGTATACCTAGATACTCAAGTGCAAATGCCGCATCACCGGAGCGTGTGTTGCGACGTGAAGAGCCCAATGGCTGTCTGGCCAGCGTGTCTTGGCCACTTGCTCCGAGAATTTTGCTGAATATCGCACCCAAAATAAAAGTAAGAACAAGGAAAAAAACCAGTAGTGTCAATGCTATCAAAAACATTCCAGCAGAAATCATGCGGGTATTCCCATAAGGTTCCCCGGGATGATTTACCACACCATAACTGCGATCACTATCAACACGCTCTCGAAAATAAAAAATCCCCGGAAGTGCACGATTAACCGCAACCTGCATTTCGGTATCAGGAATTATTGTCTTTGCAGGAATCCCCAATAAGTTTGCAATGTATGCTGCATACAAGTCACCGACGCCTATTGTCCCTCGTCCCATCTGGATGTTTTGAGTTTCACCAAAGCCCCCGAATATTGGAAATGGATCAGCCAAGAATTTATCTATACTGGCATCATTAATGTCAAAGTTGTCCGGATCTAGTTGTCCGGTTGCAGAAACCATCAATTGAATGCCTATTGCCCTTAATTCGTCCCATTTAACTGTAACTGCATCAGGGCTATATCTCCCCAGCTCTGTCTGCTGGGAGAAGGGAGAGCCTCCTGTTGTTTCAACGGGTTCGCCTCCGACAAACTGAGTCTCGAATGAAGTGCCGGCTTTGTTGGCGTCAAGAACCATCGCTTCCTGGCCGCCGGCTAGCGTTGTTGTGGGTATCTTACTATGGATAAACGGAGAATCTCCACCTGGAGAAAACCTGTTATATTTTAGAATTGATGATATCTTTTGCTGCATATTCAAGGCAGCATTTAGGCCGGGGTCCTCTTCTCTCAATTTATTAAGCTTCGGGTTCTCCCATGGAGGTACAGAATTTGGGGAGGGCTTTCCCGCAGAACCATCGGTGCGTTGATCCGGGTTACGACCGGCAATGACGCTAGCTAATAACTGGTGAATAGTTGTAGGATCATCAAAGTCAATAATAGTGTCCTTTGAAATTGTGCCGTCTGGGCCTATGGCCTTTGTGGAACCGTGGCCACCAGCCGTACCATATGCACCCCACCAGTCGCTTGTGGATTTAAAAAACCGTTCTTTTGCCTGCTGAGGGCCTCCATAGTCCAACTCTTCATAGTCCGATATAACATCAGTGAATTGCTGGAAGGGTGGATCGGCAGAGCCCTCGGAGGGGCTGGATGACTCAATAAATCCATCTTTTGTAATAAATGCATTACTCGAATTATCAAGCGTTGCCTTTAAAAATCCACGGAGGCTCTTCAGAACTTGTGGTTGTACGTCATCACCCTCCTGGTATCCAGTACCTTTATGGAGAGAGGAAGGGGGACTTGAGGGCTGGGGTGCAATCAGGGTACGCTTGACATCCTCCACGTAATCCGTTAGTAGTCCCTTATCATCCTTTTTTGCTTTGTCCCCACTATCATCTGACATCTTATGGCTCCGTGGTATTCTTTACCGATTCAGCCGTGTATTTTTGAGGTCCGGCCTCAAAAGCTTGGCGAAGGTTTTTTAAAAAATTTGAATCTTTGGAAAGGCCATCCATTGAATTAACTATAGGTTCATATTGCTCCATAAGCGTTGACACAAATTTCTCAGCACCCTCTAATGTCCCAGATGCATGCGTCATCGATAGTACCATATCAATCGCGCCGGCGCGCCGAGCCTTTATATAAAGGGGGCTGAGATCCTTAACATACTCAGGTTCATCTTTCTCAATGCTCTTATAATTTTCGTTATCTTTATCCATATCCAAAAAAATCCTTAATAATATATACGTTATTATAATGTGTCGTTTAACTTCCCACAAGGACCAAGGGCTTGTAACCGACTGAGCCGTCCCCAAACTCCTTAAGTTTCGGATTTGCCTGGGTCGCTGCGACTCCACCCATAAGATTCTTAATGACTCCCTTTCTATCCAGGTTAACGTTAACAACCACCTTGAGTGAATAGTCACCCCTCTGAATCTTTACACGCTTCGAGCCAATCGCAGCAGCGGCAGTAAAACGCCTCAGCTTCACATCTAACGCGATGTCCGTTGCCTTCTCCAAGCCCGAATCAATACCTGAAACTATCTTTACGACCTTCTCAACTTGAGCTGCGACACTGGTCTCAGCAGTTTTAGAGATCAGGTAAAGCTTGGGTGCGAGCTTTTCCAGCTCTGCTGACACAGTCACGGTCTTTTTGCTGAGATATTTTATCATCTTTAGGACAGCCGGAAGATTCTTCTTAGCTTTCTTCAGGGTAGTCTTAGCATTGTTTATCATCTCTGCCTTTGAGACCTTGTCCCAGTCAACTGCCTTTGCTGCAGCCTTCTCCTTGGCTATCCTCTCAGTTTCGGAGATTTGCTTGAGAATTTTCTTACCCTCTTTCACCAGCTTTGTGCCTTCCATCTTTGTTCTTGCGGCACCCTCTTTATCATATTTATCCTGGACCTTCTCAAGCTGCTTCAATGTCTCACCCTCCAGCTTTGTGACCTGACCTCTGAGTTTGCTGGCGTTCGCGCGAAGGACTGCTACACGATCGTGCGTTTGTTTGGTGACAGTGCCATTCATGAGCCTATGCTCTTTGTCCCTGAGGCTCTTAAGCTCCTTATACTTGCGGTCGAGCTTGGACTTCATAGCGTCTACTTCTTCCTTGTCCAGGTACTTCAACTTCAGGTTTTTTATCTTCACGGCTCTTTCAAAATTGCCGAACATTTCGAAGACTTTGTCGGTTCGAACACGTGCCTGGCGCTCAATGTTTTCCTGGGTTACCTTACCCGTGTGTAAAAAGTCAGCAGCCACGCCTGTCCGCACGGTATCACCCTGCTTTTGTATCAGCAACTTCTCTTTTTCGCCGAGCTCATCGTATCCTTTCTTGATATTTTGAGAGAGTTGGTGCATCCGACCCTTAAGGCACTTAAGCTGGGATTCTGCTAGCTCTTTTTGGGCGGCCGAGGCGCCGTCGGCCGTTGCTTTCTTGTGTGCTTCCGTCACCTTCGCTACGACGCTCTGGTATTCCTTAAGTGATCCCCCAATGTTTTTCTTTAGATTTTCTGCGGCTTTGATTGTTGCTTCGTCTCCAGAGCAAATTGCCTTTTGAATCAGTTCATTTGTTGTAATAACAGTGGCCTGGCCTTCTTCCACAATCTGGTGGGAGCTCTTTGCGATGGTGTTGAGATAGGATGTCCAAGCCTGGAGCCGCTTGTTCGACTCCTCAATCATTGTCTCCGTCGACTTACCAAACGTGTCGGTCAGAAGACCCTCTAGGCCATCGGAAAGCATACCCCCATATTTCTTTATGGTCTCCTTATCGACAAGGCCGAATGACAAACTAGATAGGATGGATGCACCAGCCTCCTGGAAGCCTGCCTCTGCTTTTGCGAACGCATTTCCCGGGGTATTAACGGCAGTTGAAATACCAGAGAATATTCCGCCCACAACTGCAGCACCAACGCCGAGAACACCGGCGCCCTTCATAAAGCTACCACCACCAACTTTCTTAACAAATTTTCCGGCATTACCCATGAAGCCCTTTAGTGCGCTGCCAACCCGGCCCTTGGGCCGCCACCTGGCTAGCTTCGAAAACATGCCATCGGCCATTGAGTTTCCAATTGAGGCAAACTTGCTTATGCCTTTGCCTATCCAGCCCTTGATTCCTCCAGCTAGGCGCATAACCCAACCCTTTGTGGCTGGGCCGGCTGGATTGGCAGAACTAAAAAGCTTGCTTACAAGCCATGCGCCCGCTTTATTAAGAAGATATCCACCGGCAATATACCAGATCATCCCCTCAATTAATGCTTCCATCAACTCTTCACCGAGCGCTTTTGCAAGGGGTTTACCGGTCTTCTCCCACCACTCCTTCATGGATTCGACAACACCACCGTCTTTATTCGCTGCGTCCCATAAGTTGTTCCAGGCTGCTTTCATCTCTACAAAAAGCTCATTGTCACCGCTGAACTTTCTCTTGAAATACTTAACAAGATTGTCCCATGCAGTTCCAACGGCATCTATGAATTTATCACTCCAACTCTTCTTATACTCCGGTGTTCCGAATGCTGACTTATCAGGATCAATTGCACTGGCAATCTTATTCATTATGGATGTCGCACCCATCATGAGCATATCAATGGCCCAGTCAAAAGCGCCACTGAATATTTTCCAGATTGCAGCCCCAAACTCAAAGGTACCCTCCTTGACCATCTTCCCGCCTTTGGAACCCATGTCGAACCATTCGGTGACCGCTTTCCAGAGATTCTTCATAAGATCACCTATGGCCTCTCGGCCGGTTTTGCCGGAGTTCTTGATGTCTTTGAAAAAAATCTCAAATATATCTCTGAACTTCTTGGTCAGTTTTTTGAAGTTCCCTGGCTTGAAGATCTCTGCCAGGCCACCGAAGAATTTCTTAACGCCGGGGAACATTTTAACGAACATCTTGCCGACATCTTTTCCAAGTCGTGACGTCGCCCGAAGGGCTTTTCGGATGTTCCTTTTCATCGCAAGAAACTCTTTACTTCTTCGAATTCCTTTGCCGAATCCTTTAGTAAAGGCATCCCAGAAACCTTTCACCTGTCCGCCGCCACCCTTAAAGGTCTTCTTGATGTTCTTAGACAACTCCTTAAGAATTTTGATCTGCTTCATTTGCACAGTCTCATTCTTCTTAGCGCTCTTATTTATCTGATCATAAGACATCCCCTGCTTCTCTGCTGAAAAGGCAGCCTCTAGACTTGCGCCTTGCAGGCCGGTGGTCTCTGACAATAATTTTCTTTCTGCGAGCGACATGCCATCAATAGACTTGCCGGCCCTGAACATGGCTTGGCGTAAGTGCTCAATTTGCTCAGCGGGATTTTGTGCCTGCATAAGTTTCATAGTATCGACGTTGGCACCAAATGCTTGCTGAAGCTTTGCAGCTGACTCAGCCGCATCTTCAAAGTCAAGGAACTTGTCGACAACACCAGCCAGCTGCTTGACCTCAACACCCAACTTACGAGAATATACAGCAATTGAAGCTAGCTCGGTCGTTCCCATGTGGCCAAAGTGTTCCATATCAGCGGCCATTTCACCCAGGTCTTTTCCGATAAGCTTGGATGAAATATTAAACTCTTGGCCAAGCAGGACGGCCTGCTTTCCTATCTCTGTCAATTTCTTGGTAAGGTCTTCACCTCGTGCGTCCGCCTGTGCTGCCAATGCACCAAATGCCTCATCTGAAAGGCCTAAACCCTTTCTTAATCGAATAAGTGCTTCAGCATTTTTTGCAAATTGATCTTTTAAGTTTGAAAATGCAGCACCAGCGGCCTGGGCCATCTTATTAAGCTCTTTTAGAGCCTCCGCCATACCACCTCGGCCAGGACCAAATATTCTAGCCATTGAGGTTCCCATCTTTGCACTGCTGTAGAACCCGCTTCGAATATCCTTAAGGCCGGCCTTTAGCGCTGCGCCTTCATTAGATGCAAGGCTACCAAACTGCTCACGGATCTCTTCTAGAGCCAACTTAAGGGGACTCGGCCCACCACCCCCCGATCCCCCGATCCACTCGACCAGGTTGCCGAACATCTGAAAAGGTAGTTTGAGTATCGCAAAGCCGAGCTTAAAAAAGCCGCCGATCAAGCTGCCAATCATGCTGACGGCACCACTTAAAATGCCACCTATCTTTTGAAAAAAGCTCATGGCACCGCCTAGGATACCCATTATACCACTTTTTGCAAAACCCCCTAGTTTGCTTAAGAACCCACCGGCGCCGGCGTTATTTGCGGCATCGGCGCCACGCTCCATCTCATCCGCAAGCTCTTCCGCGGAGTCAATCGATTCTTCAAGGTTCTCTTTAAGCTCTTCTGCAGCCCGGGCTGAGCCTTCGGCACCACCGCCACAACGGTCCATTAGCTTACACAACTTCTTCCACTGGCGTAAATTACTAGTAAGCGCACTTTTCTGTGACTTAATAATCTTTTCGCGGTCAGCTAAAACCTGGTTGATTTGTTGCTGAAGTTGTAATTGTTGACTAAGGTCGGACATGTTGTGTACTCTCTGGGCCTATTATTAAGTATCTACCACCAGAGTTTTTGGGTTAAAATCGCCAAACTAGTCCTGTCACCTTTCGAAATACACGCGCTGCATTTCGTTTCTGGTTCAATTGTTCAATAATGCTAGGGAGAGATGTTTCATTATTAAGCATATCATATAGCTTTTTTGACTCTTTCACAACAGTGTTTAATGCAGTCCCCTGGGGCGTGTCTTCACGAAATTGAACATTTCCAGGTTTGCCTAAAATTTTTAATGCTGCTTCTTTAAAGATTATTTTCTCTAATAAATGAGATGACATTTATAAATCCCTCCTTGCACTAATAAATATAACGCTCCTACGTAAACCTTCGTAATCTTGCCGGTGGGTGTGTTCGGCTCATCCCTTGCATGGCACGGGTCTCAGGATCATTATGTTGGGCCGCTCGGGTCTGGCTTACCTCAGCCTCTTGGGCAGACTTAAGTTCCTTATTGATTCTTTCTATGAACCAAAACCTTTGCCATAATGGTAAATGATATGCCTCAGAATATGTAAAGCCCATCCAATACATCAGTAAGAAAATTGGCTCTAAATAGACTTCTTTATCACTCGGTGTCAGGCCAAAAAAAGCTTGCGCCCATAGGTAGGCGCACCTCCGATTCCTCACTACAGTGTGGGCATGACATCCAGGTTTTCATATCTATACCAGGCTCGTTCTTATCAACATATCGACGCAGGGCCAAAGAATCACCTGCAGGCATATGACGAATAAACTGGTTTATTTTATTCTTGTCGGAAATACCCCCGACTGAAAGGAGCTGATGCATTAGTCTTTGTGTTACAGAAGAGTCGGTTGTCGCACCTTGCTTTTTTCTTCTCTCTGCAATTGTGGACATTTCTTGCTCATCACGGCCAGTTAAAAACTTAAACCTCACCGTCTTTTTTGTAAGAGGTAATACATACTCAAAAACATTTGATCCCTCCGCAACCGGCTGAATGCCTAGCCTCTTAATTGCAAGATCAGCTAATTGAAAATCTTGTTTTGATTTTTCATCGCATGCCGGGCATTCAACTTCGACTGAATATTCGGAACCATAGCCGGTCACACGAATAGCAATCATTAATGCATTTCTATCACCGGATAATAGATCATCAGGATTAACAGATTTATCAACTATGCAGGAACGAATAAGCTCGCTTATCACAGTTCCTTTCTTAATCAACGCGCGTGAAGTTAGAATATCCTCCTCACGAGCGGTCATGGCCTTCACATCTACGAGCTCTTGGCCGTACAGGGGACTCTCGGCTACATATACAATTCCCATTGAAGGAAGTGGAACGGATTCAACAGGGATAGAAATACCAAAATCCTGTTCCATTACGTTTCTTGTGGGTATACCTTGCTGGCCCCCAGAAAAAACCTGGTTTCTATTTTCGCGTGTTTGCTCTTCAGACATTTATTAGACTCCTCAACATTAAAGCTTGAACCATAAATAAATATCCGCTATTTAAATTTTAAGTAAAATAAAAAAGGAAAGATGGCATAAAAAAACCCCCTTAAGAAAGGGGGTCTAATTTTTAGATAGCCCTAAAGAATATTAGTACTGTAGCACACAGTTATCAAATCGTAGTGTCAAGGAAATTTCCATTGGATCCTCAGCACCATAATCTAGATCACCATAAGCAGCGCTTGTGATAAAGCATCCCTTCATATCCCAAAGTTCTATGACTGTACCCACCGGATCCAGCAACTTGATTTGACAATCTCTTTTGTAAAAATCAGCATAGCCTGCACGACCTGACACTGACTCAAAATGAGTTCGTACCCACTCCATCACCTGTTGGGCACCAGAAGGAGCAATGGCATCATGTAATGTAACTGTCATCGTCTCAAACTTTGTCTTACCAGCTAAATATCGAGTTGAGTTCAGGAATGAAACTTCCTGCTCAGTCGTGGTGAAAGTTGGGCGAGCGGCGGTCTTTATCAAAAATGAGTCAATTCCTTCTATCGCAAATATCCATCTAAACTTGCGCTTTGGCTCAAATTTATTAGGTAGCATATCTATAACTGATAATGTCTCTGCCATTCTTTAATCTCCTAGAGTGTATCCTAAATTGTTTCCTTATTTAAATATGGCGCAAGAGATGAATTATCCCCAATTCGGCGCCACCTTTATATTAACTCTTCCCTAAGCCCCCTGCCCGGGTCCTGTAACTACGAAGTCTAGCGCAATAAACTCAACCGACTTTGTAGGTTGAAGGAATATCTTTCCACGGATTGTGTTATTTTCCACGTCCGCTTGTGTTGTAGTTGACGAATCAATTACCACACGGTACCTATCAACCCCCTGGTGGGATTGTGCATATGAAAGAATCGGATCAACTGCCGATGAGAATTTCGCCAATGTAGTAGCGCGGTTGGGCTCAAACAGTATTGTGTTCGCGACATTTCGCACCTTACGGCGGATATCTATAAGCAGTCGACGAACATTAATACGATCCAGTGCTGATTGTGCTTTATAAAGCGTCTTATTCCCCATCACCGCCAATCCATAAGACGGCATCGCTGTAATTGGGTTAATGTCAGCGGCGTAAATCTTGTCCATATTTGCAGGGAAGAACTTAACCTTCGATTCTTTTGCATTCTGAATCTTTGCACGATTAACACCTGCAGGTGCGAACCATGGCTGTCCTATACTATCATTATATCCTATTGCACCCAGCGCGCAAACCGTAGCAGGTGCTGTCATTGTCTCACCATCGCTATCCTGTATAATAACATCCGGATAGTATGCGGCAGCAAATGAACTATCTAAATTACGATCATTGAAGCGCCGTACGGTGTTAGTTATACTCTGGTCATTCGCCATTTCGGACCCCGTCACAAACTGGTCACTTGCATCTTTTAATTCGATATCCATCAAATAAAGTGCGTCGAAACGATCTTCCATTGCGTCCATGGCATAATTTGTGATAGATGGATGTCGAATCCCTGGAATTGCAAGTAGCTGTATGTCAACGTTTGCAGACTCTTCCAGAATATCAACAGCTTTTCGGTATGCTACCACCGTCGGGCCCTCTATACCCCCCTGGTTTGTATTATCAAATTCTCTACGAACGGCCGTGGTGGACATCTTATCTTTCTCTTTATCAAAGATATTGAGGCCATCAAAGCCTCCCTGAAGGAAGAAAGAGAAGTTCAAATATGAATTAATGTTTAAGGTTGTAAAGTCGTCTGGTGTTAAGAAACGACCTGCCTGTGTACGAGGTAGTTGGCCGGTTGCACCATCTTTATCTTTAGGATCTTTCGTATTACTATATACCATTTCACGTAAACGACTATCTCTACGGTAGAGCCAAGCAACTGCCTGGTTTATATCAGGACCGGCATCGCGTGCAGGATCACCAACACTAGCTGTAATTACCTGAATATTTTCCAGCGTAAAACTATTGTTGTTGAACTTATCACAGTCTAAAACCGTCCCTCCCCGTGAAGGTGTACCCGCGTTGTTCCCTACAGAAGCATTTTGAAAGGTTGTCTGGTAGTCAGGGTAATATTTAACCCAACTTTTAAAGCTTTTATTAAACTTGGCGGACTTGCTATCTGTTGGTTGCTTTACAGACGTCTTTTGCTCAAATTGTATGCCCCAGTATGGCCAGGATGTGGCCGTCGCAGCTGGAACTTTGGATGCCGCGCGGGCTGCAGGGGAGCTTCCGCGGATTGGGATCATTGACCCCAAACACTCACGCATAGGCATTGGAAGCTCTACTAGATCTCTAAATGCATCATCAACGCTTCCAGCTGATTGCCAAGCGGCAATTGTAGGTTGTCCGATGGTATCACTGGCTACCGTAAGTTTACTAGCGACAGCGGTGACGCTCTGAACAATATCAGACCCGGAAGTTACAAGGTGCGCATGGCCTCTAAAGCCGCATGGTACCGTCTTAACATCAACTGTGGGTGCACCTTCTTCCAACATGGGATTAAGCTCAAGTCGAATGTATTTTGACTTGTTAGGATATTTACCTTCGACCACTAAAACTTGATCGGTTGTCTCCTTGTCCCAGTCGTAAAAGCGGTTCATATCACCGACCATCCTACCAACAAAGTTGGCATCATCCGGATCAAGCGTACAAGCTTTGAATGTTTCGACCGCTGGGCCTGTAACTGCATTACTTCCATAATCTAGATCATCTATGTGTCTTACTTCTAGATCAAATGTTGAATACACGTTGGGATCTGTGTGTGCAGTAATATTGGAGACACTCATCTTGATACGATTAGGTAATAAGTCTGTCTGTGGATCCTCCCAAGTGCCAGCACCATCTGCTATCGCATGAACCCTAAAGAGGTTTAGTGGGTTAGCACCAAAGTTTTGTGAGATTACCCATGGGGATATTGCATGCTTATAACGATCTTCGAATCCCTCAAAGTTTGGAATTCCCGCCGAACCCACAACCATACCATCACCCTCACCATTAGTTGGTGCCAGTATTGTCGCTGTGCTTAGCGCCGATCCGCTGTTGTATGATAGTGAGGAGGTCAGCAGGAACGCAATCTTGTCACCGAACCCAATATAATTTGTGGGCTCAGGATAGGTATACCCACCTGGGGATGCATTAACACAATCCACCCTAGAGAATGCACCTGATACTACGGCAAGTTGAGGGTGGACATCCCAGTGAGAATAAAGAACATATCCATGCTCCTCTAGAGCAGAAATATCCTGGTTCATCTTGGCTGCAAAGTAAGATTCACCCTGCATGTCAAAAGATGCTGTCACATAGCGTGTATTACCGGTGTGCCCATTAATGAACATAACAAACCCGTCATCAGGTAAGTTAACATTCTTCGTGTCAGGTGCCGCCAGGGCGTTGGTGTTGCCCGCTTTCCTAACAAGACCAACAGGACCACCAACATTATTGTTGCTAGCAACTGTAGGTGTGGAAATAATATTTACCTGGCCCGGGCCCTTTGCACCTGATAGTGTAAGAGTAACACCACTCGCTGCCATAAGAATACCACGCAAGATCGGCTTACTTCCGGTCACATGAGCGGCGCCTGTGCCCCAGCCGGTGTTGCCGATGCTGGGTATAATTCCGGAGTCCGAAAATATGGATGATTCTCTCATCTCGGCCCCGGTGAGGCCATTGGAGCCTGAGCTCATAAAACAACCAAAGAGGTATGTTCTACCGGTAGAAGCATCCGCTACGCCTGTAGCAGAAGCCAGAGCATGAGGGTTGTTCCCTAACTGGCCGTCGGCCTGGACCAATTGTCCTCCGACAACAAAACCGGCATTGTTAACCCTTCCTGTATTATTACCTGTTGTCACACGGCGTTTGCCATCACCGGCGCCAAGAACACGTAGATATGTACCGGCAGAGCGATTTGCTAGCCATTGTCTCATGGCCATGGGGCCAAATGTTCGATCTGACTTCCCTGTTGCAATATCTCCAAACCGTTCTACGAACTGTGTAAAATTAGCTACCGTGACAGGCACGAATGCAGGCCCGGTTCGGGAGGGACCGACAACGGCTGCAGGAACTCCTGTGGGCGACTCTACGGGAGAGCCACCTGTGAGGTCAATTTCGGAGGCTTTTACACCCGGTGATCCAAACGTTACGTTAGACATTCTCTAAACTCCTATTTCTATCTTTTACATATGTATTCATTACTGGAAGGTAACCCCTGCTTGATCAATAATGAAGTCCATGGCAATAAACTCTACGCTTCGCGTCGGTACCACAATAATTCTACCATTGAGGCGGTGATTTAAACGATCCGACTCTGTGTTGTTAGTGTCATCCATTACCACGCGGAACCTCTCAATGCCTTGTGCGGCCTGAATGGATGCAAGTATTGGTGTGACATTTGATACAAATCTTGAACGTACAGCAGGCGTATTTTGTTCAAATAACAACCTTCTGGCCACATTAATTATCTGTCTCTTAAGCTCAAGTAACATTCTACGAACGTTAACCCTGTCTAGGGCCGACGGCGTGGCTTGTAGGTTTTTCTGTCCGAAGATAACAAACCCTGGATTATTATTTGATCCCGCCGTTGGTAAGGTTGCAATGGGGTTGATACGACCTTCGTAAAGTGTATCGCGATCCGATGCAGCCAATCTTAGCGTGGTGTTAGATACACTTGCTAGTGACCCTCTAGAAAAGCCTGCAGGAGCAAACCATGGGCTTTGCATTCTGTCATTTAATCCTAACGCGCCCAATACAGCAGTTGATGCCGGCTGGCGAACTATCCTTCCGGTCTGGGGGTCAGCTGCAAAGACATCCGGGAAATATGTAGCAACATAATTGTTGTCTATATTTTTCATTTCCAGCTCTAGGGTAGTTTGTTTTACCTGAGGTCTTTCGACTGAGTCTGCATATAGCCTACGACCATTTTCATCATACCCGGGAATATCCATTATATAGATGGCTAGCCCATACTCTCTGACCAGGTCACTTACAGTATCAGTAACAAGATCACTTCGTATACCCGGTACCGCCAGGATATTAATCATCGACTGGTACTTATTTGTCATTATACGAGATGCAAAGTTATATGCCGTTATATTCTGGTTTTTATTTCCGGTACCCGCAGGATTTGTTGTTCCATTTGTCTGCGTTCCCAGTCCAGTATCGCTATAGTCAGTAGCAGCTTTACCTCCGGAAAGGTCCGCGGAGGAAGCACGATCATTCATGAAAAATTGATCTTTATCCAGAATATTCAGGCCGTCGAAACCACCATAGAAAATATTCGTGAACTTTGCATATGAACTAAATCTATTCCACACCGCAGAAGATGTTGCAAACAGCGTAGCGAACGTTATTCTACTAAGGCCGGTTGCATTAGGATCAAGGATAGTCCCGTCCGTTGTACTTACCACCCCATTTCGAATGTACGCGGCTTCTTTCATCTCAGTTTTGAGTGCGCCTGTTAAGAATGATATATGCCCAGCAGTATCCAGTTGGGTCCTTAGAGCGACGCGTGACAATGAAAACTTGTTATTATTGAAGACGTCTGCGCCCGTACCCGTAACCAAGGTATCCATTTTTTTGATACCCACAAACTTCGTATAGGCATCCACAATTCGATTAAGCGTTGCCCCCGCGTTGGGTTGTAAGACTGTATTATTCAGCCCGGTTTCAACCTGCGAAGAAGATGCAACTAGTAAAGTATTTTGAACCCCCCAATAAAGGTTTTTATTGGCACGCTCATCAGCACCAGCCTGGCCAACCCATGTAGGATTGTCTTGAAGCGCGCCCTTTGTGCACTTAAACCTAAATGGTAGTGGAGGTACAATTCCAAATCGTAACCTGCGTGCGATTGACCTAGTTGTTGAAGCCCCATCATCTGGATCGGCGCTAGCGCCCATGGCGCCACTAGACCAGAGTCGTGGTAGTTTGTTCGCGGTCTCGGCTCCGTCTAGATTTGTTTGGCCAAGGGCAACACCATTATAACTCAACACAGAACCTGAAAGGTCTGTCAACGAGTTTGTGGTTTTTAAAGTTGGTACTCCCCGGAAACCAAATACACCAGCAGACTCTGGAACGTCACCATTCTTAAGTTGCTTACTTAACTGAACCCTTACATACGCGGACTTGACTGGCCACTGTCCTGTGACAATAATGTTTTTCTCATCCTCATACTCGGAGTCAAAATTAACCTTGTACTTGATGTCACCTATTCTTTTTCCGACATAATTTGAACTTCGCGGGTCTAAATTACACTCCGTAAAGGATTCTAAGATCACTCTTTTCTTATCCGTATCCGTAAATTTACGAATCTCCACATCAAATGAAGGATAAGGATATGAAGGATCAGCAGATTTCCTTAGATTACTAATTGATGCCTTAAACTTATCATTTGCATGAGCTCCGTCATCTAAAGCCTCGAGGTAAAATAGGTCCCACTCTGTTCCAGCGTAAGGTTGCGAAATAAACATTGTTGTGCGTGGTGACGTATACCTAGCATCAAACCTTCCATATGCCTGCAGAAACTCTGAAGGAGATATTTCACCACTAGTATTACTATGGGCCTTACTCCCCGAACAAAGTGCAACCGAACCGGTAATAGGGCTTAGCCTACAAATATTATGATCTACTGGCCAGTGTGCATAAAGAAGGTGAGATTCCTCCTGAAACTTGAGAGGATCAGTATTAAGAACATTTGAAAGGTAGTTGATGTTTGAAGGATCAAGGGACGCAGTTAGAACTCTTAAGCCGGTAAGGCCTGAAGGCGCTGTTCCAAAATTCTGTGTAGAACTAGAAATAACTAGTTTGAAACCCTTTCTTGTCCCTTCTCTATTGATAAAGCTTGAACCGGCCGTGGTGAAATCACCAAAGGGTGTTGCCTGATCGCCATAGGCCGCGTCGGTCCAGTTTCTTCCGCTGGTGGGGCCACCAACATTTGGCTGGGGATATCTAGACGTTCCGGCAAAGGCGCCGTTATCACCATCTAGAAGCTGTAGCCTGGTTCCCGTAGCTACCAAAATCATAGCTCTCGTTAGAACCAGACCGCTAGCGGATTTTTGAGAGTGAGCAGCTTCCTGCAAGTTTGCTAAAACGCTAACTGGAAAACTATCATTCTGAGTAAACATTGGAAACCCAATGCCCTCTTGTGAACCTGATATCTCATGAAGCGCGTTGATAAATGTAACGGCACCTACTGCGCCTCCTGGGACGGAGGAGTTAAATGCCGGAGCACCTGGAACGGAGCTGGCCTTGCCAGAAATCTCAGAACCGGATAACCTGAACCCAGCGTTCCTAACGGTTCCCTGTCGAGCTGTAGTAAGAAAATCTGCAGCCGAATTATTGGAACCAGCGCCTAAAACTCTCATGTAGGTGCACGCTTGTTGCGTCTTCAAGTACTCTGCCAGGGCATAAGGCCCCGCCATGTGTTGGTTTAAATCACCGAAAGTCTTAATAAAATCATCAAGACTGGCCACGGTGACTGGAATAAATGCGGGGCCCCGCTGGGCAACACCAATCACACCTGCGGGTGTGCCTTGCGGTGATGTTGTCGGAAGCCCTATATCAACTTCGCGGGGATAAAAACCCGGGGATTTAAATGTTTGCTCAGCCATTCACTAGTCTCCTTGGACTTAACTCTTTACTGAAATAAGTATAACGTCCATAACTTAAAATACCGACCCTTATCGCCGAATATTGTGTTTACATATCTAAATTTTCTAAAAACTCAAAATCAGTGTTAATTTTCCCAGTATTGGGATCCTTAAAAATTGTTTCTCCCTTGCGTGTAGATGCTCGTGCCTTCAACGGATCCTTGTACTTTTTACCGGTAAACGGATCAGTCAAAATTTTAGGAGAGGATACTAAACTTTTGCCGGCAACTGCACCTCCCACATTCACTGTCTTATGATTATTCACGGCGACGCCCTTTTTCAAGTTTGCATCGAAAGATGATGCTATGGCGTGACCACCACCTATTGCATCTGCAGGATAGTCACTATCCCACTCGTCTAAATCATCTAAAATATATTTTGATGGATCACCACTTGGTGGGCCATTTACTACCGTCTGCTGCAAGTCATTTTTATTTTCTATAATTTCAAATACAACGTCTGGAGAAGTAGTAAACGACCTGAATGGTACCGGGGCACCGGTAAAATCAGGATTGATAATATACCCTGGAACTTCTGCATTGAAACTATACCTAACAAGCCTCTCGTTGTCGGCAAAGTCATCAAAATTTGTAGCAGATGTTATATCGGCATTCACATAGGCGACAAACCAATATCCTTTATCACTCTCTATGCGAAATGTACGCTGATTATTATCCTGGTATGAACTCATTAATGCCATCATCATTTCATTCATCTGTTGTGTATACTGGGCCCAGAAAGTCACTTCATAAGTAACAGTAAAAAACTTCGTAGGCGGAATAGTGATAATTTCATAAATATTTCGCCCAATATTATTGCGTAGAAGCTGGCCCTGGCGGGCCCTTAAACCAACTACCGGTTGGCGGCGGCGGGTGCCCACGGTCCCAGGCTTTGTGCTATAGGACTGTATCGAACCTGATGCCGCTGTATACATTCCGGGATCACGAAGAACATGTGTGGGACTTGCAACATTATCCTGATTTTTTAGACCATCCTTGTTTAATATGCGTTGATAGTTCACATCATCTTTGCTCAAACGCTTCTTAATTACCATAGGTGCATTCTGTCCTGGCATTGAGCCCTTCGTAGAATCTTGGGTAACTGTCGTTCTCATCATTGATATTAAGGGAAGAATAAGCGCGCCACTATTGTCACGGAGCGGGCGCTTTCTACGGAGTATAGCAAATCTCTCACCAGTAGCAAAAATAACCGGGATCCTCCGGGTATCTTTTTGAAGCTTATAAAAGAATGGAATCTCCTCATTAAAAAGATTAAAAAATGCCCTATCGATATCTTCAATGGTACATGAGGGTAAACTAAAGTCATCAGGAACATTAGTTCCCTCTAGGCCGGTGGGAACAGATACGTCGTCTGATATTGTTTTTGTATACCTGGTTGACATTTCTTATCTCCTAGGAGTCCGAGTAGAATGCAGAATCGATCGTGCCTATCTCATTCTCGCTTCCGGTTCCGCCTTTCTCTGAAACTTCTGCAGGACCGCTTATTGGTTTAGTTAATACGTCTTTCTTTTGTAATGATCGAACATCACCTGTTGGGCCTTCTGCATTTTCGGCAAATCCACGTTGCTGGATAAACGTCTCTTGCACTGCGTCCTTCTCAGAATACTCTTCGCCTAATGGCCCTATAGGATTCTTATCAATCTGTCCAATCCTGGCCTGTTTGCCTATTATTTTTATTCCAGTTGTATGCTCAATTTGCCCATATATCTGGCTCTGTTCTAGGACAGACGTAATCTCAAAAAAAGTTGTTCCATAACTAAAATAATCACCCGCCTCTATTAATAATTCTTTATCTATCATGTCACGATACTGAATGTAAGCAGTTATAGAGTAATAATACTCCATACCAAACTCATTAGTTCGTACATCGGACTCTTCCCATTCAACGCTTGAATCAATTTCTGTTGGTGGATCAAAAACCTTGTCTATAGATTCTTCATAGATATCATGAATAGCAGACAGGTCTTCTCTGGCCTTATAGAAATAGATCTTTTGACCGATTACATCCTTTATCAGTTCTTTATTTGTGTCCGCGATAAAGTCAATTTCGCGTGGTGTTATAAACAGTCTTGCCACTACCTACCCCTTATCCCATAATAATTGCTTTACCATTTGGAACTGGAATATTTCTTAATATTCTCGTCATAGCCTCAGACTGATCCGCCTGCTTTGAAATGAGGTTTCCATACGTCATTCCTTCTAAAGTTTCTCTCAGGCTTGTCTTTAACGCTTCTTTTTCTTCCCGACCACCGGATACTAAATCATCACCATTTAGGGTTAGATCAGCATTGGGTATGGGGATTGTAGAAAACTTTGATCTTACAAGACCTAAAAGCTCCTTACAACATGCTAGTGTATATTGACGGATCCACTGTCGTCCTATGCTGTTTATCTTGTCAAATGCAAGATTGCCATATGGAATATTTGATAAATTACTTACCCCATATATGCTTGAATCTTTAAACGCCGGCCGAAAGGGATCGTTAGTAAATCCAACCCTTATCCATAGCTTTCTAGGATCATCATGTGTTGGTTTAGGGTATAACCTTATTTGGGTACCAAAAGTGCGAAATGAATAGTTCGAACGCCTCACACGATTAGATAGATCCAACTGGCCCGCCCTTAAGACATCTTCAAATACCGGCAGAACATAAAATACTGTCTCTGGTGTAAATGACTCAAAGCTAAATTCGTTGTTCAGGTAATTAATTGCCGATGTTGTATCAAAAAACCTATATGCGGCCTGGGGACTAAAATGGAAGACCTCCATTATCTTAAGTCGGCTTCTCCTGTTGGAGGGTTGTGAATTGAATATATTGTTTCCATCACCATCCACCAAGTCTTCATAGATATCATAGTCTTGGATATTTTTCTTTAGTGAAATAGAGCCAGAGATAGTATCATAAGATCCTCCTATGGAAGCCTCACTAGCATATGGCTCTGCCTGCCTGTTAAGGAACTCCATTGTTTCCCTAGGGAGCATACTTTCATATCCGTGTGGACCAATATTAAAGGAACCTGATACGGAACTACCCGTAGGAAACCCCATCAGATTCATCAAATTGGATTCCGCCTGGTACCTATTGATAACTGCCCCATATTCCATTAGGGACTCTTCAAAGCATGCCCAGATCTGTTTTTTCGTTAATTCAACCGATAAAATATCATCGCCCAGCTTTCTCTTTACATAGACGACCATAGAATCGGCCTCTGTCTGGAAAGCTGCGTCTGCGTTAAAAAAACCAAAAGGCGTCGGGTTTAGTGTGTTCGCAAAAGTCGGCACGAATATTCTCCCTAACTAGAATTCAAACAAAGCTCAGTGTTATAAATAGGCAAGTGATCTGTTGATTACTTGAACGAAATATATTTGTTGTATAAAAAACAGAAGGGGCCCCATGAGGGGCCCCTTCCTTAAACTTTAAAAAATATTATTAAATTCTATTGCGGGCCCGGACCACCAGTTGCAATTCGATGTGATCCAGTCAGGCTATAGCAAAAATACCTACGACCATCGCTTACAACCTTAAGGCAGTCGCCTTCACTGTTTCCTAACTGAATACGCTGGCCAGCAAGGACACCCCCCGGGGCGGATTGTGAGCCGGATGCCCAATAAAATAAGTCAAGGATCGCATCGCTGGTTGATCCAGAAATGACATTGCACCCTGACTTTCCTTTTTGGGCAACACCACCCCCCGACTTGCGGGAACCACCTGCTCTAAAATAAAACTCCTGACCGGTAGCTGATGCTACCGCTGGTAGTCTTGCCATGGCACCCGTGCCTGTGTTCTGACCACCATCACCTGTGCCTGATAGTATCGTAAACGCAGTGCATGATCCTGTCGTCCCACCATTGATTTGTGACGTCCTTAACTTTGGACTGTGTTCTAACTCAAAACCACGTCCTCGGGACTGAACGAGGCCTTTGTCATTCGTAATAGTAACCTTAGGCATGATCTCTCCTTGAAAATATTTTATGCGATTTTAAGCTATCGACAAAATGGGTTGTTTTTGATTTGCGCCTGATCATATATATCAGAATATGTATGAAAAAACTATGGCTTAAACATTTTTTTTAAATTCTATTAATTAAAGTCTATGGTACCAATGCTGAAGGCGAATGGGACGTCGATGTGGTGATATTATCATTATCTATTATCGACTCTAGGTGTGACCTGTGTTGCCTATCCAAAAGCCTTAAGCGCCCATACAAATATACCCATAGCAACCTGGATACCTGCAAACATCGTTATTGCTTTTGTCTTGAATGTCTTAAGGCTTGCTACTTCACTTAACAATTCTTTTAGTTGTGTGGGTGAACAAACATCATCGATTTTTTCTTTCCACACCTTAAGTTCATCCACCTTGTCTTCCCTGACTTGCATTTTCGCAATTTCTTGTTTGACATTCTGAAGTTCTGTCTTTAATCCGTCAATGCCGTCTGATAGCGTCTCTAGTTCTTTTAAGACTAGACGTGAATATTCATTCCAGCCGTTTTGATTAGTGTGTGGTACCATTTTATTACTCCGGGATCTCAAGTAATTGTTTTAACCGACTTACGCTGAGGGCTCTTTTAGAGATAGAATTTATATTCTTATAGTCGCCTCTTCTTTTCAAAGTCATACTATGAATGTCTTCAAGGCATGATAACATTATTGCATTCACAGTTACATCCCAAGCGATCCCTGAAACACCTATGATTTGTTTGGCTTCATTTGTCCTGGGTACTAGCTTTACATAGTGTACGCTATGATCTGTTTTTACAAAATAACTTACAACATCGCCCGCTAGTGCTTTTTCGTGATTTTCTAATGACTCATTTTTTACATTCGGACAATCAAATAAATCACAAAGATTTTTGGCACCTGGACTGATGAATCCATTTCCGCGTTGTGATACAACAACATGCTCTTTCGTTATTGACCACATAGTTACCGGAACGGGAAATGTATCAAAGAATTCTTCGAATAGCTTCATGTCTTTTTTGAGCTGCTGATCTCTATCACTCAACTCATTTACCAGCTCATGAAGCCTATTAAAGTTTTTCTTATTTTTCACCCTAGGGCTCCTGTGTTGAAAGATGTTGAAAGACAAAAATAAATATAAGACTAAGCATGCTTCAACCACAAAAAACGGATAAAGTATACTCAAATTTAACAAAAAAAAAGGGGATACCCATATGGGTATCCCCTTTCGAACTAACCTAATCTATATTAGATAATGTTCAAGTCGAGCACTGTAACAGTACCGTAGAAGTCGGAACGAACCATCTTCTTACCGTAGCGAGTCATGACACCCTTACGCGGGGTGAAGTCATCTGGCTGGAAGATAGTCGGCGTTACGATGAGAGGCACATACGGAGCGTAGACATAGCCTGTCTCCAGATAGCTACCACCCTTGTATCCAACAAGAACCTTATTCCGTGGGAAGTAAGGATCCTTGTAGACCGTAAAGCGATTGCTAAGTGTACCAATCTTCTCAGCGCCGAGTGACATCGGAGCACTTACCTGGCCTTCACCATCAAGGGTGTAGGACGGACGGTAAAGAACCGAAGCCTCAAGAATCGTTGCAATATCGGGTGAAACCACGACAAAGTTTGCCGAGCCACGCAATGTTAAGCGGTGAATCTCATTAGCGACATCAATGATTGTCTCAGTAAGGGTCTCATACCACTCGCGGACTGTACCGGTGAAGGCCGGTCCAGGAGCCAATGTATCAGACTTGCTGACCTCAGTACCTGTCTCACGATTGACAAACTTACCAGGGGCACGTGACCAGTAGCGACGTGTCTTAGCTTGTACCAGAAGATCATTAAGAACCTCACGGTCAATCTCTAGAGCAATCTGCTCTGAAAGGATTTGAGTAAGCTCAACCTCAGCATCTAAACTATGGTATGCATTCAAGTCCTGAGCAAGTTCTGGTGACCATCGTGCACGCAACTTACGTGTAACGGCGGTAACAGCAACAGACTCAATCTTGATATCAATCTCAGGAATAACCGGAGAAGGAGTAGCACCAAAATTAGACTCAAACGAAGGAATCGTAAGAGTTGAACCATCAGCATCCACATCGAGTGTAGAAGCAATTGGAGCACTTATGTTGAGCTGCTGAAGGCTGGTTACGAACGAGCTATCCTGTACAGTACCAGTAACAACTGCCATGAAACAAGCATTTGCAGTGGCCTTTGTAACCATAGGATCAGCAGTAAAGACGCCGGCCGTGAATGTACCAAGCTGGTTCAAACGACGGATATTGACGATATTCTGACCACCCTGCATTGTCTGTGGTACCACACCAACACCTGCAGAACTTGGTGAGTTCTGTGATGTTACACCTGGAACGACTGGGCCTGTATTAAGAGCCCACTCCTGAACCTGTGTAAGATCGTATTGAGCGAATGCCGAACTACCCAACGCAAAGAATACAGCCTGGAATCGACCATCGTTAGATTGATTTGGGTCACCTTCAATAAGTGTTGTAACCTGCGGGTCAAACTGAATAAGCTTGCCATCAGTACCGGTAGCAACAAGAAGGCCACCATCCTGAATTGTGGTACCGCCAACATTACCAACGGAACCAGAAGCAAGGATCTTCACCGGTGCAGTCTCAGCACCGACCACACCATTTAGTGCGGAGCCACTGTGTACCTTTGTGAAGCCCTGACCTACAAGATCATAAAGACCACCGGCACCCAATGAACCAGAACGAATTCCCTTACCTGCGGGGTTATTATAAATGGAAGAACCGGATGCATATACCTCAACCTTATCACTAATGGTTGTATCAGAAGTATATGACTCACGGGAACCATATGTGTAATCCAAGTAGAAAAGCAGGCCAGAAGGCAAGCTCATCGGCTGGATGGAAACGAGCTCGTTAGCAACGAGACCGCCAAAGACCCGACGAACGATCGGGAAAGCAATATTTGTGAAGCCCTGCAAGTCACCGGAGCGAGCACCTAAGCCCCCACCAGTACCTACTGAATTTGCTTCACGAAGAAGTTGTCCTGCTTGGTTCTCCAATAGACGTGACATGTTCTCACGATGAGTGCCGTCCATGCCTCTCAGGAGTCCCGTACGAGACCACTTCTCCACAAGCCGACGGTTTTGCGTACCCAAGTGACGGGAACGAATACCTTCAGTCAGCGATTCAAGTGAAAAAGATTTTGACATTTTATTCTCCTATAAAAAATAATTTTACTTTTTGTTGTCAATTCCTGCAAGGACTGCCCAGCGATCTGTCTCACCCGATTTCTTTGCCGAAGCGGCGGAGCGGGTTGATCTGGAAGATGAACCGAGTAGCTTGCGTCCCTCACGAAGAGTACCTCTCTTCTTTAGGGATGTTGTTAAGCTCTTATAGAGCAGTTTTGCCTCGCGGAGCGTCTTGGCATTATCTAAAGCCTCGACAATAGCTCTTTGCTGCTTGGATGATAAATTTCTATTTTGCATAAGCTTATTGACATAAAGAAGCTTAGCATTAAAGAGATTCATTTCAGTTAACTGATTTTTGAGTGCAACGACTGCTCTCTTATATTCCTTTAACTGGTTTCCTGTTTTACGTACGGCCTTTCGACCACGTCCTTTTCTTGTTCTTGCACGAGATTCAGCAATTCGCTGTGCACGTCGACGGCGGAGGTTGCGGCGACGGCGTGATTCGACTGTTACCTCGGTTTCCGATACGGGACCGAGCTCATCAGCCAAAGCGTTTAAAAGATCTTCTTCGCTGACATCAACAAGGACATCACCTAAATCTTCTCCACCGTGATCCAGGCTTGGATCAGCATCCTTTGCCTCTTCTTGCTCACGAAGGCGTCTCATATGACGAAGAGCACGACGTAAAGAAGCTTCATCTAACTCATAAACCTCTTCCTCAGTCTCCTCTTCAACATCTACAACCTCTTCATCTTCATCAGCAGCTAGCTCAATAGACACATCAAGGTCATCAACGTTAACCTCATCAGTATCTTCGACGCCTAAGACATCAAGATCATCGTCAGTAAGCATAAGATCAAGTTCACCCAGATCCATCTGCTCATCTTCAACGTCAATCTCTTCCTCTTCAACGTCCTCTGCACCAGCCATGCTGACAACAACATCAAGGTCGTCAACGCTAACCTCCTCAGTATCTTCGACACCGAGTGTTTCTAAATCCTCATCAGAAAGTACAACATCTAACTCATCAAGAGTTTCCTCTTGATCAGCTTGATCGGCTGCATCTAACTGCTCGAACAATCTATCAAATAGTGATTCTGCATGTCGCCTTGACATTTTTTTCATCTCCTTTATTACCTCATTAAATCTCGAGCGAACATTATTTTTATTTTGCGCTCTTTTTGTAAATATTACGTGATCTCGTAAACTGATTGCTTCTTTTAACAATTGTGTGTAATGTTTACGGGCAGACTCTCGTAGGGTCACATCATTTTTATTAATATTTGCCCACTCAAGAAGCCTATTAAACCTTTTAACTCTTATAGCCAAATCGTTTACACGATTATCAATTGCCCTCTCACCCAACAACGCTGGATTTTTTATAAACATTGCAAGAGCCCGGGCAGACTCCGTATTGAGACTCATCAAGTCATCTTCCTGATCCGTTGAATACATTAGATCATCATCTTCTGTACCAATATAAGAAGACTCATCATCAGTCTCATATTCATCCTCAGCCTGGGTTATATCACCGGACGAAAGAGCGATGGTTGCGTCACCTTGTACGTCAATATCAATAGTAGGACTATCAATATCTGAATCTTCAAGTGAATCCATTACGGAATCCATCCCTATGTCGTCATTCTCAGTATCTTCAATATCGTCTATAAGCTCTTGTTCAATCAACATTCGAATTCGAGGTGTTATAGATTCCAAAATTTTATTTTTCGCATTTTGCTCAGCAACTTTTCTTAATTGCCTTGCGTCTGCGATGGCTTCATCAAATAATGTTGTCATTATTAACTCCAAACATGCTACCTCTTAAATATACGGCTGTACTCATTTCTTTCCCTTAATTTTGTGCGCCACATTGGTCTTATGTCTCATTTTGGCAGCATGCTTTTTTCTTCTTCGCTTTGTACCCTTTGATTCATGAAATGATCTGTCTTTAACTTCTTTGACAATACCTTCCTCTTTGCACTTACGAGTAAATTTTCGTAACAATTGTTCAAAGGTACGTATTTTTCCCCCCATGTGTACACTAACGTTGGTCGGCTTAGACAAAATTACCTCTTTTTACCGGTAGATTCAATGCTTGCCAGCGAATCAATATAATCTTGTGTTGCCTGAACTTTTGCAATTGCAATCTCATCATCGTCTAAAATATCCTGTAATGTGTATGCTCCAATTTCATCATGTGTGGGAAATTCGGGATCGGGAGGGCGGTGGGCATAGCCCTGCAGGGTGCCCGTCTTCTTTGCTGGTCTTTCATCATATGCCGCCTGCTGTGTAAATCCCCCAGTAGAAACTCCTCTCTTTTTATATAATGAAGGAATGGGTGATATGCCGTTCATCGTTGCTATAACCTCACTAATTTTAAGGTTTCCAGCAACAAAGTAAAACGGGTCGGTACCATTAGCCGCTAAGTAGTCGGTGGGCATATAATCCATGTTCGCCTTTGTTACGACTGCCATGTCATCATCTAACAGGTCAACCTCATCATCTTCGTATATATCTGGTTCCACATAAGGATAAGACGATGCGGATATACGGGGATCATGAAACTTTGAAACCATTGTGCCGTACCCTAAGTCGGAACGAGCATCGGAAAAAAGAGGAGAATGAGAAGGTGTAGTCCCTTTTATATCTGTCTTCGCTTTTTGAAAGGGTGGCATCTAAAGTATTCCGACCTAAAGTATTGTGGTGTTGGCCACTGTATAAGAAGACTTACCCATAGCAAGAGACGGCATAGTGATACTGCTTTGTGCTTTTCCTGGGTTTGACGGGAAGCCCTGGATATTCCATGATCCAGGTGATGTTTCTACCAAAAGGTTATAGGGGCTGCCATATTGTGCATCTCGAATGGATTCAGCAGGTGATAAAACATTATCACCACCCATCACCTTTTCATATTGGGATATGAAATAGGCGGTCACCCCTGCGTTTTTTCCAAAAATATGTCGCGAGCCCCAGGCGGCGCCGGCGGGTACATCGTAACCGCTAGTTGTTCCTTCAGGTAATGCAGGGTTTGGAACAAAAGGGATGATGGGAGGCAGCGAAACGTTTTTCGCTTGTGAGATGCCCCCACCCAGGGCGGCGGCGGGATCTTTATCTTCGGCCCACACCCCAGGAGGTGTAAGAGCTGGATCACCATCAAAAACAATCAGTGACATATCTTTTTTATTAGTGCCAGCTATTCTAGGGGGTCCAAACCGGGGATTAAAATAAGGTAAACCCCAATAATCTGCTTTATAGTTGGGTGCCTCTGTGCCCAAGGGAGTTATTGCCGGAGCATTATTCATAACATGATTAACCCAATATACGGTTACATAATCATTATCCGGAGCATCTAATGCAACATCCAGACCGGTGCCGTCATTGATGAACCCGTTAGGGCCATAGGGAAATCCATGATAAAACAGTCGCTGTGTATTGGACGTTGTACCACGCGTTGACCAGGTGTCTACTGCGGCCGGAACGTTGATCTTTGTATAGTTGGACATAATCGTTAGATCCCCCTACAGGCTGGCGGTACGCTATGCAATAACATCAGTATAAGACTTACCCATAGTCAATACTTCACCCAATGTCTGGGCCCTTATGTCTTTCGTGGTTTTTCGCGGGCTGAGTGTGTTTTCACCTACAAATGGGGTCTTGTTTGGAGGGGGAGCATTATCACCTGACATAAAATCCGCAGGAGGTGCCGGTACTTTATTTGGATCCACACCATTTCCTTCACCAGGAGATACAGGATTAGGAACGTATGCGTTTGCCGGATCACCGGGCTTGGCGTATTTGAAGCCAGCAAGATCAAGCGACTTCATTTCCTCACCCTCATTACCCAGGAACTTTGTCCATACTGGCTTGTCAAACTGGAAACCATTCTCCACCTTACCAGATATAACCGCCTCGTATATCGCTACAGCCGCTGTGTCGGTGTAATTTTCTGCTCCATACATTGGACTGCCCGGAAAGCACGCAGTTAACAAGTTGGAATCAGAGGTAGAATAACCAGCAACTGTTCCTAGGCTTTGGTTTGTTTTGGTTGGCATGTCCACCATATTTTGTTTTTTTGACATCTTTAGTCTCCAAAATTTTGCATGTTAATCATGCATGTATTACTTAAGTCTCTTAATTACTCTAGCACGTAACTTTCTTTTAACTTCATTAACTCGCTTAAGGCTCTTGCGCAGGCGTGATTCCTTTATCTTAAGTGCCTTCATCCAATCCACATCTTGTTCAATGGTGCCTGCCATTTCATCAGCATCGACCTCATCAGTCTTTGCAGCAGCTTTTTCTACGCTCTCTTCACCAAGCTCTAATGATTCTAACATTTTTCTACGTTCTCTAAGAACCAGCTTCTTTAATAAAGCTGGAGTTAATTTTTTTACCTTCGCCATTGTGTATCTCCTTTTAAATGAGGCATATTAATATTTATTACGAAATTTTGTTTTTATCAGCAACAATGTCATCTAATTTTTTTTTCTGCAAATGCTAGGTCTGCCCAATTAGTGGCCGACTCACCAAAAAGATCCATGGGATCAGCAGAAGCAGCTGCGCGGGTGGCAGAATCTGCCATGCCCAATTGGGACCCTCCCCTCTCAGCGTCAATCTGTTCTTGCAACGTACCCATTGCCGTATCTGCAAAAATAGAAGCCATGACAGGATCTGCTGTTAATGTATTAACTGTCTGGTGCACACGCTCTTCATGCTTTTCCTGCTTGCTTCCAAATGTTATATGGTCCAGTGCAGGTCTCGAATTAATTATTGATTTTTTTTGTGTTTTCTTGCGAGGCTTTCCTCTTTTATTCGACTCATTCACTAAGTCAGAGCCGCCAGCTAATCCCTCCGCTAGAATCTCAACCAAACACTCTTTAACTATTCCCTTAAGTTTTTCTCTAGATAACCTTGCCATTATTTTTACTCGTCCCAATCCAGTATATCATTAAAAACCCTATCAACCCTATCGCTTTTGTTAAAGTATGTCTTTAACTGTTTGCTGGATAATTCTTTTCCTTCTGACATCATAAAAGCACCGGGGGTGGAGGGTTCGGAGACAAAGTCCCAGCATATTAACTGAAAATCATCTTGTACCACATCATAATCGCCATCCCTGCGTGTGCTTCCTACCCCCCTAGACGAGATACCCAGGGTTACCCCGGACTCTACTAAGCTTTGAAGAATTTTCCCACAAGGTGTATCAAGCAGCTCTACATTTCCATAACATACATCACCGTCCATCCATGCTTCTCTCACAATATGAGAAACATTTTTTAATTCAACAACTGAGGAGTCTGGGTGATCACATTCACCTAGTGCACGGTTCTCTCGAATAAACTTTTGATAATTTCTTACTTCTCTCTCTAAAATAGGCAGAGGATAAATACGTCCGTTTTGATTTAAGGTATCAGCTTTTTGTAACACCCCCTTAAGGATAACTTTTCCATTATTTGTATCTCGTGACTCTTTTATCATATCCTCGGAATATTCAAAGGGTCTCCAGTCTGAAAGTACTTTTAGTTTACTCATTAAACTACTCCTCTTCTAAAAGCGTTTGTTTTAGACGGCTTATCGTCAATAGTTTTGTAACCGTGGCATCGGTTATATTTTTAATATCAACTGCCAATATCTTTGACTTGACATCATTGACCTTTTCATTCAAAATCGAATTACTAGTTTTTCTCATGAACTGATCGATTTCTTGTAATGTGTCACTCTTAATACTGTTAAATACCTTTCCTAAAGAGCTATGTGAGCCCTCATTTAACGCATATTCTCTTATAATCCTGGTTTGCTCAGAGTTCAATGTACTGTAATATTTCTTATTAAATTTCTCTGTCATTAATCGTACGGTAAGTGTATCAATACGTCCAGAGATATCACGTTCCGTTGTATCGTTCATTGCGTGGTCAGGGACCACGGGACTTTCACTTAATAATCTTTTGCATACGCCATCTTCATACTCTGCAATCCTGCCAATGTCTTTGCTTCCTGCTCTCCAGTCGTTGAGCAACGTTTGGATAGTAGCATAGTCTCGATAGTTGGAAACTCTTCTATTATAAAAATTACTTTCGTTAATAAGATGATTAATTTCCTTGATCAACAATGACTTTTGCTTTCTAAGCTCTTGCTTGTCAAATTTGGTCGATGCCTTTTTTGATTCCATGATTATACGATTAGCAATAACAGGATTCTCTACACGAGTGCGGACCAGGGAATTAAACAATCTAAACTCTTTGTACAGTTCAGTGCCTGGCCGGAAGTGCCTGCGGATCAACGATAAGATAGTATTACCTCTCTTCACGTCAGATGCAACAATTGACTCAGACATTGCCTGAACCAATTGTTCAAAGATTATTCCTATATTTCTTTTTTTATTATGTGTCTTATTCATCGAGATCATTCTCCAAAACAATATCGAGTGACATTACTGTCTCCTCTTTCTCTTCCGATAACAAGCCGTCCTTTTTAATACTTATGGCATTCGACAAGTTATTTAAAATTGTTTGGACTTCATTTGTCATCTTTGTGTTGGTGTCTATTTTCTTATCCAAGAAATCATCCATAAATGCCTCACTATTTTCGCCTAAAGGGTTGTTAAAGAAATCTTTATCAAAAGGACGATTTAGCGTGTCCTGTGTTCGTGCACGCTTGCCCACTGCTGTCATTTTTGCAAAATCCGGCATATGAGTTTTTGAAGCACCAGCAGTAGTTGTGCGGCGCTTCTCTATTGGTTCATTGAAAACATTTCGAATTTGATTATGTGCCTTTTGAGGGGCATCATCATCGTTCATTGACATTGCGGGAATCTCATCTAGATCATCTAGATCCTCCAGCCCCTCACCTGAATCGCTTGTTCCGGGTAAGGCTGTCAACAGCTTTTCTTCATCCTTTATGTCGGCCGCAAATAGACCACCTTCCTCATCTCCACCGGCTTCATCTCCTCCGGTGTCACCAGCAGCGGGCTCAGCAGCTGCCGTTGCCTCAGTTGCTGCCGTTTCCAGCTCAGCGTCGCGGACCTTGTCTTCTTCCTTGCCTTTCTCAATCTCTTCTATATCATAGTTGGTAAGTCCCATTACATTCTTTCGAATCCATCGACGATCAACTAGACCTTCTGGGGCAGTACCTGCAATTTCAAACTTGGTACGTATTAACTCAAGCTTTTGTTGCTGTGCGATTGATGAAGGGTTAGATAGTTTAAGATCAAAATCGACCAAATCATCACCCTCATAGCCATGACAAAATAAATGAATCATAGCTAGTTTATTAAGCTCAGCAATCACGGTCTTTTGAATTCGTTGAATCGTTCTAGAAAAGCGAATATCCTCCTGTGCAAGAGTTGCCTTAGCACCGACCTCTTCATCATATCCCAGATATGCTCTAGGTATCTTTAGGGCCGCGAAGAGCTTTTTTTGGATATACTCTACATCTTCTATGGCAGCCGTATTCTGGCCACCTGCTAGAGTATCAATCCTGGTTCCAGACTCGCCGCCACGTACTGGTAAAAAATAATCTTCATCAACAGACAACGGGTTGTATCTTAAATCTACCTGGCCTGTTGATTTATCAATTACCTGGTTTCTTTTTAGTGATGTCTGTGCTTGCTCAAGGTATTCGCCCACGTTTTCCGGAGGAACATTTCCTACATCAATATAAAATACCCTACGCTCAGGCGCGCGGATTACGCGATAGACCAGCATCGCATCTTCTATTAAAATAAGCTGGCGCCAAATTCTCCTCGAAGACTCTAGTACTGACGATCCGTATGGTAGGAATGCATCATTACCTAAGAGCCTAAAGTGGGATATTTGCCAGTTTTCTAAGACTGTATTTCCCTGTGTGAGCCACCTAAATCGCACGGCAGACGGATTGTTAGGATCAAAGCCCTCTTCACGCTCTATCTCTGAAATTGCTATAGGAAATGCGTTGATGACTCCGTACTCCGGAGAAACATCATTGAACAGAAAGAAGTCACCATACTTGCATAAGTTTCTTATCCACATGCATAAATTAAACTCGATGTTTAAAGTATCATAAAAAAGTTCATCTAATATCTCCTGGACCATCCTATTCTCAGAATAAATGTGTAACATCCTACCCCGATCATCCGGGGATGCAGTCTCTTCCGCATATATGTCTAATGCAGACGCAATCTCCGGTGTGGCCTCCATTTCACTAAAGTCACTGTATCGTGACATTCTATCGAATGCACCGTATGCGCTTAACGTACTATTGTAAACGTCACTATGCGCCCTTCTAAATATTTCCAGGGCGGTGGATGCCATTGGTTCATTAAAGTTTCTAACTTTTCTTTTAACGATTGGGCCTGCCCTGAATAACTGGGTCAGTCTCTGAAATAGTGATTGTTTTCTAGCCATCTTTAACCTTTTCGTGCTCTTAATATCATTTTAATTAAATTCATAATTTTGAATTGTACTATATTTCCGCCGCATGTGTATTATATCCTTTTGATCGGAGGAATTTCGCCAGTGAGTGTGTTTGACCCTCTTTTGTTAACGGTATCGGTACCTTATAATATAATATCGTACGTGCGTGGTGGAAAAGCGCAGTGCGCGACTTTCGCGGGCTTATAGGACACGCCACGGGCATGCCCTCACCCTCTGCTATCACGGTCAAGTCAGGTAGAAACATAAATTCCTCAAAAAAATTATCGTCCCATGGTACACGGTCCATGCGGAGGAGATGGAACGGGCGTGGCCAATCAGGCCATTGCCTCTTAAACGTTGTCTTCCCGTTTTCAGTTTTTAACTCAACACAACATGCGGTTCCCCTAAATATAAATTTTTGATCATCAACAGCATCACGAAAGTATCCTGTGCCGTGTTGATAGTCAAAATACCGGCGATTCAAAGTATAAAATGATGTAGATATGCGGTGAATCTCCTTATGGTATAGCCCTATAGAAGCTGGTGACATTTCTGCCAGCGAATGAATGTTAATGACGATATCGATCGCCTTTGATTCTATCTTAGGGATATCATGGGCGCCTATAAACCAGACCCCGGGATTATCATCACCGGTGGCCAGTAATGTATCTTTGTCTATCGTGTCCAGATCCCTATTGTCCATATAGCTGTGTATCTTCTCACCAGGTAAGGTTTTAGGTAAGTAATTACTAGAAACAACTAAAGACTCAGGAAGATCACACGCCACATAACAGATCAGCGGATTGGCTTTCTTTAATATGTATCCCATTCTACCCCATCCCGAACCTAGGTCTAATACCGTAGTTCGCTCAGATAATATATGAGGAGCACATCCTATAATTGACAGCACACTCCACATTGATAAGACGTGATCCCATGTTAATAAAACACCCTTGTACTTAAAAGAATCGGTTGTTGGGTATGCATCAATTTGTGTTACAGTGTCAGCATGTGGTAGTGTACAACACAAGTCGTACAATGACATTACTGATTTTTTCCAAGCAGGTGTGTTAGGCTTATCCGTGAGTATACCTTCACGGAGGGACTGATATTGTTTAACCTTATAAATAGAGTCAACCAGGTTTTTGTAATAAATGTTATAAACATCGGAGCTTGAGGGTCGCATCGAATAATGTGAATTAATGTTCAACGAGGGGACATCAACAATTTGTTGTGGCGTCATATTTTCAATATAAGGTTTTATCTTTTCCGTAGGTGACCACTGATCGTTGCGAAAGGGTTCTCTTGCGTTTAGGGCATCGGCCTTCATAGTGGTATAGAGCTCCATGATGCTACTCTTACCTATCTCGTCACGCATGCGTCTCACCTCACCACACTATAAATGTATTTACAAGTATATTTCGCCAGCATGTTTTTTATACTGAAAACTTGGAGAAAGTTTAAACAAGAGTTATAGGGACCAGCCGGTATTACCATAATATAATTTAAAGCAGCCATGACATATCACCATAAACTGGATGAATTGAACCTGACGTTTCAGGTAAACTATTCATGACGATTGGTCGCCGGGGATCCATTCGCCTATGAACAAATGGACTGCGAGGTGATATATTGTCATTTTTGTTATTAACCCCAAACCCATCTAGCATAGCCTTATTAAGATCTGAGGTATTCTTACTATAGTAGACATTCGTGTCATATAACCACACACCTATCGCCAACGCCATAACTAGATCATCATTTTTACCTTTCATTGCCTGGGCCTTAGAACCCTTCCAAATAAATGTTTTCATCTCTTCGTAAAGGCGTGATGAATAAAGCTTAATCTGTTTGTTTCTAATTACCTCTTCCAATTTTGTCAATATCTGATTTCTGCTTTGGCCAGAAGTTGTAAACCCGATTTTGTGTAAATTAGAGTCTGAGGTGTACATGCTGGCAAACTTGTCCTTGGGGTTTTTGTAATAAAGGTTCGGATAGTTCAGTTCTGATAGTTTCATCACAACAGCGTAGCCGTACGTATTATTTTCCGGACATAATAATGCATTATTGTATCTTTTGGCCGCCTCATTTAATAGTATTGCAAATTGATCCGGGGGTACTTTTCCCTTATACTCTGCGACGACCTCCGACTCATTAACATCTATTACATGAAATGTTGAATAATCAGCAGCATCACCCCTTGCAACATCAGCCGATATTACATAGTCATGCTCAGTGAGTGAGTATTTCCACACCCACACACCCATGTCAGGACCCCATCGTTCTAGAGGTTGACGAACTGATGTCCTTATAAAATCTAAATCCTCTGCACCTAGATAGGTCTCTCCAGAAGCGGCAAAATCGCACAAGAGCTCTTGTGCGATTTGCTTTTGGCTCATATTCTTAGTTTCAGTCTCAAACCACTCGTCATCTCTCTCCGGATGTACGTCCCAAGGAAGCTTTATAGGATTAAACTCATTCTCGCCAGCTTCGGCTTTTACATATAGATCATAGTATTGGCCACCGACACCATTAGGGGTTGAAAGCACGATGGCGCGACCACCTGTTGACAGCGTAGGATAGAGGCCCATCCACAACTCATCAAAGTTTCTGACAAATGCGGCCTCATCGACGATTAGTAATGTTAGAGCTTCTGAACGACCTGCATCATCCGAAGTAGGAATAGCCTTGATTTGAGAACCATTGCTGAATTCTATACTTTGCTTATTATTTGAAACAATTTCAGGAAGAATAATCCACGGAGGCAAGTTCCTTAGAGCAACTTTCACTTTTTTAATAAAATTCATTGCAACGCTGAGCTTTGTTGCAATAACTAAGACATTTTTATCTTTATAAAAAATTGTTTGCCAGACGGCATATGCAGCGCTTAACGTTGATATCCCTAGCTGCCTGGACTTTAAGATAATATTAAAGCGATTCTCAACGAATTGTTCCACACATTCATCTTGAAACTTGTATGTGTCAAATGACACGAGGCCCTTAGTTGGATGTTGAATCTTTACGTACTTATTTAAAAAATAGGTTGGATCCTTACCACACTTTACTATTTCTTTTATCTGTCGTTGTTTGTTGTTGGGTGCCATTAAACATCAACTTGCACATCCACAAAACGTCGATAGCATGCAATCTTTCGAGGTGAATTTGACGTGGCCTGTACTAACTCTAAATCATCTCTTGATGAAAGCTCATTAATTTTTAATGTGTTATCTGTTATGTCACGAAAGTCTTTCTTTAAATTGCTAAGTTTATTTTTTAGTCTCGCAATAGACTCTTCGGCAACAAGGTTGACCTGATCTCTCATACTTCTTTCGCACGCAAAATAAACCATGGTACTAAATTTTAACGAAAGAACGTCACCCTGTAGTGTGCCTGTTACGGTCGAAGTTCCTCCGCCACTTTTTCCAAACGTTGTGTTTAAAAGATTCCCTAATATGTTAACGTCATTTGTGCTTAGCATTTATTGCTCCTTACTGGTATAATAATTATGCCTATCTTTATATATCTGCTATATAGCTGTACTGTTCTTTTCTCTTTTTGACTAAAGTATCAATCCGTTCCTGAGCCGGCCGCCAGCCCTCTTTCCATTTCTCACGGTTGGGCTCGGCAAAATATGATGAACAAATTGAACAACACCCAAACTCTCTAAACTTAATTATATCTCCCTGATCCCTCATTAAATACTCACATATAGGGCAGCACAGAGGTACTGGATATTCGCTTACTGCGGGTGATACGATAAAAATGTCTTTCTTTTTTACCACTACTCTTTTGTCATTGCTGTCTTCTTTATTCATAAAGCACCCTAGTGTCAGTTTTTACTTTTGTAATATCTAGTACGTTATCAACGGCATCTTTTACGGCATCAACATGTGAAATTACCAATATATTTTTAAACCAGCGTTTTAGTGACCTAAGCAGACGGTTACACGCCTCAACGTTCATTTCATCCAAAGCACCAAATCCCTCATCGATCACCAGCAAGTCAGTTTTTGGTAGGGATGATATATTAATTAGCGCCACCCGGATTGCTAATGAAGCAATCATTTTCTCCATTCCCGAACCACATTCTATTATTCGCCGAGAATCACCATAATTTATATAGATGTCCATCGCATTTGTGGATGGATCTCCTTCTAGTTCCACAGTAAACCCTACAACGTCCTGAAGAATTTTTGATATTTCACTATTGATGACAGGTAATTGATTTGTCATTATCTGGAGGGGGATCCCCTTTTTTGAGACTGCATTCATAAAAAGTTCATAAACTCTCCACTTTGACATTAGCCCCTTGTATTTGTCTTGTTCCTCTTTAAGCTTTTCAACATCGGACGTCAATAAGCCAATCGACTCTGATAGTTGCATTCTTCTGGAGTCTAGCTTATTAATTTTGTCTGTTAACTCGTTAATAACGCATTTTAATTCATTAATCTCATGTGCATCATCGTCCGATGATACCCTAGTCGACATGTCATTTAACGTTATAATACCATCATCAATATTTTTTAAAAGCGTTGATGATCCTGTTTGTAGTTCATGTAATGAAACCGCGTGTTCCGATTGTTCAATTCTCAACTGTGCTTGCTGAGCTAGTATATCATCATATTTTGTAATCTTTACCTGGAGATTTTCTAGTGCGTATTTCTTAAGTGACCCTTTTGTGACTTTTACACTTTCAGATATTGTTGAAATTAGCTCCGCCTGGGATTCAAGTAGCTTTTTATTTTTGTGTGAATCTTCAATAAACTTGCATGTGGGAAACATATCCCCACATGGCACATCCTGTAATTTTTTTACAGACTTTTGCTGGTTCTTTAAAAGCGTACGCTCCTTCTCTAGACTATGTTGTAAGTTAACCAGTGATCTTTCTAGATTTTGTTGTTCTTCAAGCTGCATCTTTAAATCATCAATGGGAAACTGATTTTTAAGATCTTTAATCTTACTAAGTTTAAGACTTATTTCGTTAGCTTCACTTTCTTTCTCTGCTATCTTTTTTAAAAGCTTTTTTCTCTCAAACTGCGCTGATTCTATCTTTTCCTTATGGCGATCAATGTCGGCATCGGTAATGAGATCCTTGTTTTTGTTGGTCGCTAGTGAGATGTTAAGCTCTTGTAGCCGGAGCCGGAACTTACTTAATGCTGTATCAACCTCGTTTCTATCAATTTCCTTTTGTTTTTGAGATGTTTGTTTCTCTAAGATTGCAACATCCCATTCACGATCAGGAGCATCTTTTATTAGTGACTTAATAGATGATGAATTTTCCTTTGCTAGGTTAAATAAACTCTCGAATATATTGAGATCTAAAAAAGATGATAAAATTCGCTTCCTCTCGGTCGCACGATGCTTTATAAAGGAATTCATCTCTCCCTGGCTAGCCAGGGATGTTAGTAAAAAATCCTCCGACGTACCTACCAACTTCCTAATAACCTTTTCTGATTCTCGGCGTTGTTCTTCTGATACGTCTTGGATGACATTTCCTTCATCATCCACCCTCAAAACATTTAAGTGGGTTACTGCATGGAGCAATCCCTTTCTAGTCTCATGTTTGACAGACTGCCTTTCTATCTGGTAATTTTGGCCATTTACACAAATCGTAACTCGCCCTAGACAGTATCCCTTTCGAGAATTGATGATGTGTAAATTTTTGATAGGGCCACGATCAGTTGTGTTATAAAGGGTATACATGATGGCACCGGGGATTGATGACTTTCCACTTCGATTTTTCCCAAATATACCTGTGATGCCTCCCAGTTTTTGAAAATTAATCCTATTTCCCTTGCCATATGCAAAAATATTATCAAACTCTAGGTTGCGAATAGACCATTTGATATTTCGTGAGGTATCATCATGTGCCAGCTGAGTCATGCAGTCGGTTGTAAGATCTTCTAACTTCTCCCAAACTTCATCATCTAAATCTAGGTGCTTGTAATAATCCCTCATTAACTTGATATGTGTTTTTGAGTCCCTTAAATTTTCACTGGCCAGGTTTGTTCCGTCAGTATTTATAAATGATGGAACAAGATCACCTTCATGTTTATAAACTATCTCACTAGCATTTTTGAACTCTTTAAGGGCTGCATGTAGTTGTTTGATCTCAATCTGGGGTATGGGTGAATGACTTCTTACTCTAAAGCGTGATCCATCCGGACCGGCTTCGGCATTATCAAGGGTCGATTGAATATCACCGGTCCAGTCAATCGTTATAAAGGGCTTTGTATGTTTAACTTCATAAAACGTACTTTTAAAGTTATCCTTGTCCTCAATTTCCCAAAATAAGAACCCCTTTCCCGGGGTCTCACCATAATTCTGTTGTATGGTGGATCCAGGATATGCTATTCGCTTATCGGGATCCAGATATTGAAGCTTGTGAATATCACCTAGAAATGCAAAATCATACTCTTTGAAAAACTGGATGTCGATGTCACCCTCGATATCCCATTCTATGTCAGTCTTGGATCCCCATACACCTCCATGGTATAATGCAATATTAACTTCACCCGCTGTGGGTTTGACATCTTTCCACCCTTCCTCATCAAAACAGGAAAATACACACCAGTTATATCCGGGGACTCCCGTAGGGTATGTGCCTGACTTTTTATAAAGATGAAGATTGGGATCATCAATTGCGGCAACTATTGGTGATATCGCGTCCTGCCTATCTTTATTCAAGATTAGTCCATCATGGTTACCCAGGATGACATGTGTGGGCGCTATGCTAGCTAATGATGTGAACCACCATCTTAAGACATCAATTAACTCAGGCGATATCCCCTGGGTTTTGGAGTGAACAATATCACCACCTACATAAATCACGTCTGGTTTAAGCTTAACTGCTTGCTTGAATAAATCCTTGAAGGATTCCCGATATTCATCATGTCTTGTTAAGCCTCTAAAATGTATGTCGGCTATGTGTAAGCATTTAAAATTCATGGTATTATATTAACGATCCACTTTTTATGCCACCAATGAGATGATATAGCCTGTCTTTATCACACCATAGTTGGGAATTCTCTTTTAGCATTTTGAACGTTCCACATGGCATCGCACCCACGTCTTCGTATTCATGCTCACCAAGCATACGAACATTAATTCCGTATGAGTATAATAGCTTGGCAATTTTATGACTCTTTATTTTAACGTCAGAATCGAGCGCCAACAAAACAGGCGTTTGATTTTTAATAATTTTTTTGAATAAAATGTAAGACTCAGTTAAACTAGAGCCTAATAAACATGTCGAATTATAGTTGGACTTAACTAAATCCATAGGGCCCTCGACCAAAGTAATCTCTTGATTCCATCGTATATTAATTTCATTAAAAATAATATCTTTTTTGGGTACGGAAGGGTTTAAGTATTTTCTTGTTTGCGTGGCATCTATCGCCCTCGCCACGTAATAATTTAGAGAACCCTCTTCATCGAAAGAAGGTATTATTAGCCTACGTCGAAATCTTCCAGTAGTACATGTGCCTAACTTAAAATACCACATCTCTTTTTCACTTATGCCTCGAGAACGAGCATAAGAGATCACGGCCTGCACATCCGGATCAATACCTTGTAGCTGTTGAGATAGCAACGTAAACCCTTTAGGGATCTTCACATCAATGGGTGATGTGTCAGAAGTTATTATAGATTTATCAAATTTTTTCCCAAGTATATCATGATGATATTGGGCTAATGATTGTGGAAAAAATTTCTTAAGGATTGATTGTATGCTTCTGCCTCTAAAGTCGCAGACCCAACAGTGAAAATGATCATTATCTAGACGAATTACCAGTTTCTTCTTATTGCCAGACTGCTTATTACAGCTTGGGCACTTGAAGGCATAATTTATACCATCCCCTGATTTCTGAGGAGTACCCAGGGTCATGCTCAAAAATCTAAGCTTAGCCTTAATAAAATTCATCAATTTAAATTTAATTAAAAAGAGCCGAATGTTCAACTAAAACATTCAGGGCAACTTTAGGCCTGATTTTGTAATGACGTATGCATCTGCCATGTCGTATGCACATGGGTCTAAAAGTTCGAATCCCTTTCGGGGGCCTGACTTTAAGATCTTTATTGGCCACGGATATGTTATGCCTAGTGTAGTAAGATCTTTATCAACCCACTCAAATATTTGCTGTTTCGTGGGGGCACCACCCTTGCTTTTACGGACTAGTTTGATGCCTAGTCCCTTCCTTGCAGCATTAACATTAATATGCACTGGTTCTACCCCAAAAGTCTCATATGAAATTAATGAAACCACACCGTTGAAGCGTGCGAGGGTTGAAAGTGTTTGAGCTGATGAAAATCCCCTTCGAAAGGACTGTAGATTTTCTTCTATATACACACGATTAAACTTATATTGTTTTGATAATTCATCAATTTTTTGTCTAACGGTATCAGCCTTACGATAAAATCCCTTAATTTTTGATAGTTCTATTGCGCCCATATCCACAAACTCATGTTTGTCGTTAAAGACTGACCATCCTGTACATGCGGTCGAAACATCTAGACCTAGAATAAAATTCATTAAAAATCTATCTTAATTCTAAACATATAATGATCATCATCTCTCTTTACAGCCGGCTGTGCGAGATTTGTCCTTGCTAAAACATTTAAATTGTCATCATGAAAGTTTAGGCCGGTTATATAAACAAAGTCTTTTGCTGTTTCATTTGCATAATCAGTTGGTGCCAGTTTTCGGTATGTAGGATTGGATGATGAATTAATCATTCCTTTGTTGCAAGGCACCATTATTTCCAAGATGTGTATATTTCTTTCACCCTGAAAGAATGTGTGAAAGCCGCGGCGTGCAAAGTCTTTGAGATGAGGTGACAAGATCACCGGCGCGCCCTCATTATATAATAGCGAACCTACACAGTTCCACACCGCGGGTGGGGTTGCAGAATCAGCGCGGTAAAGACCACCTTTTTCATTGTCACGCAACGTCATCTCCAGTGTATTAATCCACTTTGCGGTTCTAGTTAGTTTAGTTGTTCCCAATGTTCCCCTCACCTTAAAAGATCCAGGTTTTATCCTGTCACCATAAAACAGGTTAGGTACATTAAAAAATACACATGAAGGGGAAGATGTATCTGCAGTCTGTGATGGAATAGCCGGCCATATATCTTTATTCACCTTCGTAAGGTTGCCATCTTCTACAATTCCCATATAAAATGGAGTTACACCATGTAATTCATTGTACATAGACTTGGCAACCGTCGATGACATTCCCCCTAAGAGATCAATAGCTTCCAGCTGTGCACTAACTGTGGCTTGATAGTTTGGGTTAAGATAGATAAAGTCTGATAGATTTATATATGAGAGATCCATATGGCCCAAGCCGTTCGTATATTTGTCTAGCGCAGAGCCACTCTGAGGCGTCAAGAGTAAGGTTGAATTATATATGGGGTCGTATTTAGACGTAGGGGGTGAATACGTTCCGGTCAACAGTAAGACAAAGTTCGGCCGAAAAAGGCCGTTGTCACAAGGAAGGACTGTCAAATTACGCTTATTAACAATCTTCCCGTTTGCCGCCGTATCACCACCCAGAATGAAACTTAACGTAAATTTATTAAAACCTTCACCATCTGGCATGACAACGGCAGGGTTACGTTTAGGCGTTTGAAGCTTGTATAATCGTGGCCACTCTCCACGAACAAACTCACGTACGAAGTTCTCCAGATTAATATCATGAATATTTGTAATGGAGCTCATCCTAGAATTAATAGGGTTTATTGTTCTTCCATACCCGTCTGTATAGTTGAAGGGATCTTCTAGTATTTTTCTATTCCTTGAATCTTTTACAAAGAAAGGAGGGAGATAAAACATAAGCTCGGGATTGGTAGCAGAAGAAAGCTCGGCAGGGGCATCATGACTTTGTGTTACAACTGCCCTAGGGCCGTTTGCATATGCGTCTTTAATATCATCAGAACTTAAATGTTTTTTATAGATTCGGACCTCATGAACTTCAGCATTCAGTGGGTGTTGCAGGCTTACGTTGGAGGGATCAGATGTATAATTTGTATCCGGATCCGGACTTAGTCCCTCTCGTGTTGCGATCGTAGTATTAAAAAATCTTGAAATCTCGCTATTATCTGATCCTCTATTTCCACCTTCATAAAAATTTCCAACAAAGAGAGCATCAGGATTTCTCAAATGACTTTTTGCTCCATGAGGATCGGGAATTGTTTCCAGAGTCGGCAAAATAACATTACTCTGTGTCACCACAAACGACGCATCTTTCTTACCATCTATATAAAATGAGCCCGTCCCTGCATTTACATTTTTTCCTCCCCATGTTAGCGCGACATGGTGCCAATGATTAAACTTAAGGGAGTTATCACTTGACAAAAACACTAGAGCCTGATCCGGGGATCCTGCGGGTCGTTCATCATTTGCTATTGTAAGATCCACCGATGAGGGAGGGATGGTCGCAGACTGGCTTAACTGAAGTAGTATCCTATAGCCATCCGGATTATTTCTTACATCTACACTACTTCCGGTTACTAGCGATACCGCATAGCAGGATGACATATGCATAATGGTTCCTGCGTGAAATTCACCTCTTTTAGTAGAAGTGATCCCATCCAACTTATTGTACCGGGGATTGATCCAAAAGCTAAAGCCAAACTTGTCACGTTGTGGACGATAGGGAGCGTCAAACCTTGTTGCCTGCTTTGTTGGATCGCCATCGACTGATCTTGTGGGTGCAGGATATATTAACGCTGAGTCTGAGGGCACGTTTGACGCCGTGAAAAAATTAAGACAATTATAATTGTTATATGCCCATTGAACATCCGGGTACGGGACCTTGTAGTCTTTAAATGTCACATTCCTTGCGTTTAGCTTAAAAGAACTACTTATAGAAGTAAGAGGGGTTGAAATATTTCGTGTAAGAATCTTATATTGATGCTTCCTCTCACTGATTGGAGCCTTGCCTATCACACCCCAATAAAACAATACCTCCTCGGTCAGATTAGTTTTGGATGGAGTCTCCCCCTCTGCCTCTTTTTTTGCAACGAATAACTGCTTTGCAGCCTCGAATATATTTGTTACAGGACTTGATCCTACAGGACCTTCTGCGCCGTAAGTCACATCAGTTGTCTTTTCCGTGGCAGATCTTTCAACATAGACCGGGATGGCCCCGGAAACTATACCACGCTCAGATGTCCACTCAAAAGAACGGCTTACATAAGTCGTTAATGATGAATTATCAAAATTTTCTTTCCCAAGACGGATGATAGCCATGTCACCTATCTTCTCCCATGGCCTACCCCACTAAAAGTCTAGTCTGACTCTAAAAGAGATATCTCTTTCGTCATTTTTCTCTATGGGGCGTGAAAACTTTGCAACAGCCAGTAGATCCCCTGCAGCATCATACAACCCTATACCCGTTGGCATCGTAAATGTACGCTGTACATTCTCTTGACCATCTTCTATCACCACTATCCTGTTTGAACTATCAGTGAATGTTGGATTGGAAGAATAATTAAATTCGTTTGCGGGCGCCCGGCAGAAAATTAATGTAGAATTAATGTTCGTCTGATTTTGAAATGTCATTGCCGTTAATGTACCAGATTGAAATCTGGTTGATGCAAAATAATCAACAATATCATCAATGGATGCGGATACTAATAGGTCTGGTACTAGCTTTGCCTTGGAGTTACCATATCCGGTCGCACCCAAGACAACCTTCCCCGCAGGAATTGTTGCGCCGTTATACGTGTGTGATGTTGCCATAGCTGATATTGTTCCGGACATTTGTTGTGATCCAGAAAAGACTTTGTCAATATCAAGAACTGCGATGCCTTTATCATAGAATACAAGGCCCACCTTATTTGATGTATTAGAAGCATCTACCAGGGTACCCCACTCCCCACCATAAGCTACACGAGCTTTATTTGCGGCGGCACCCAAATCTGTAATTATCTTTGAGCCCGTTATGCTAGTAATGTGCACATTATCCTGTCCACCGGCTGCTATGGCGGGACCAGAGTAATCTTCATCTTTATGACAATACGCACCGGTAGCATAAATACGCATACCTAATGTCTCTCTCTTTAGCTTGTCTCTAGAGAAGAGCCTCTTTACAGAAAAGAATAATGCATTATTGATAACGTCGGTCGCTGAAGTCGATGTGAGCGGCGCGGCGAATGATAACCCAGCATCACCACGAAGCAACTGTGCAAATTGTCGGTAAACATTTATTTTTTCTCTCATCATCAAAGACTCAGAGGGAAATAATATTTTGCCGGCAGAGTCGATGCTGGATGATGAATTCATGACAACAGATGAACTGATATAAAGACCTACAGTCATATCCATCGTTGGGTTTGCGGTCTGTAAAGTAAAATCCTGGTCAAATATAGTTTGGAAAAGAGAGGATGTCACACCTGGCCCAATTCCACCGGTAACAAAGACCTGGTATTTCTTGCGTGTAGATGAACCGGATATATCTGACTGTGGAAAATCTACTAACTGATTTAAGACTGACCTTGAACTTTTAATATCAGCCGATGATAACTCTTTATAGTTTGCCATTTAAATTCCTATTAACTCTTCGATATCTGTACTTCAAGTGTCTTTTGCGCGCCTGAAGCTGTTCCTGTGACCTGTATATATGTTGTAATAATCTCCTTATTTGAAGTATTACCAAAGGTTGTATACTGGGCATCAGTTATTGATCTTGTTTGAATTTGTAATGTTAGCCTGGATCCTCTTTTCGATGTTGTCTCGTTGTCCCTAGTAAGCAAATAAGTTGCCATCTGGTCCTGGTCCAAGCTCTGTGGGGGTACAAGCCTACCCTTTTTCGCTAGTTTGATAAACTGATCATTACATGTAACAATAAATGACTGATCAGTCAATTCGGGATCAATAATATTTTCATTCTTAATATCTTGTTCCCATGTAACCGACTTTGTATTTGAAGTGCCTATTTGGCCTCTAGTCATTGCCAATTGATCGGATGTTGTACTCAATGATAGACTTGGTAATCGAATGAGTGTAGGATTACTAACGCCCAATAATTTATGACTAATCGCTAAATTAGCGTGGGTTTGTGCTTCCATGACAGGTGTATTTTTTATTATCTTCTCTTTTCCCACAGTTCTGCCAAATTGCTTAACAATGGTATAGTCTACCTCTTCGTCCGTGAAAGCAAACTTTACTATGGAAAAAGATCCATCATTTCTCGACAACGCCTGTCGACCCTTATCCGTTAAAACTGCATCAACGATTATATTATTTGTTGACTGATCAAGAAAGCCCATTCAATTCTCCTATCATGATGATAAATAGTAACTCACATAATATTTTCATAAACTTATTTTTACATAAAAAAATATCTCATGATCTCAAGTCGTGTATTTTAATGGGTATTACCCTTGTTTTCTGTAAATCTAAGTTTGTTACTTGCATTAAGTATTGTGGTCCTTTTGTTAATTCCGCACCTTCTTCAGCATCGTTACCCGGATCTTCACCTAATCCACTACTATTAAATAGAACATGACGCAAGTCGGTTACACCATTCATGAGTTGTAACTGCCTAGGGCTTAAGGAAAGAAGAATTCCTCCTTCAGCGGGAGGGGAGCATTTGATTAAGTCTTCAGTTACGTTAACATTCTCCCCGGTAAACTCACTATATTTTTTTATGTAAAGATTCGGGTACGCTTTCGGCGCGCCGGAAGGCGAAACTAGCCTCACTACTAGTTCATTCTTATACTCATCAAACTTCACTACAAATTGTTGTGAATAGGGTGATGAATTTCCATGAGCGTCAATTGCAACAATTGCATATATGAATTTCGATTTTTTGGTAAATTCTAAATCAGTGAATAGCGTCTTTGGCCATGGCATTTTTTCACGCAATGACGATCTAATAAACTCATTGCGAGGGAATGGTTTAATTGCATCGTTAAAATCATATTCTCTAATCAGCTGAAATGGATGCCAAAATTTCTCCCTACGAAATACTTGAAAATACTTTACATCTCTCTCAGGTGTAACAGGAAAATCCCACTCTATGTTTAATAGGTTACTACCATAATCCCAGATAAACCTGATCGTTGAAGGTGCGGATGGTGCTCCGGTGACCTCCCTGGGATCTGTTGTTACCGTCTTAATTGAGCCTGGTTTTGATGCCCATAGGTATTTTACCAAATAAGTTCCGCCGCTCTCCGGGTCTGGCAGTAGTGTTGAAAATATAGCAACAGAGCGAATTGCATATTCATAAGTGGCTCCGCACCTTATTCTAGAGTCTAGGCCCTGGGTTGTGTTAGGATTTCCAAAGACGATGGTTTTTCTTCGAACTCTCTCACCAGTCGCTAGCTTTTCAAACTTCTCACAAATATATCCTATATGCTCTATACTTGTTGAAATACTTGAGTTTCCAGAAACATGTTCAACATCAAAAATTCTTCCCCTTTGATTGGCCAATTCCTCCACGTCCAAATTAATTTCATAATCATGATAACCCGGGGCAGTCTCGGCTTTTGATCGAACGTCGGTCTGTATCTTGAATGATGTCTTCAAATCCCTGGAGATTGCAGCTGAAAATGGGGCGTTTGCCATGCTACTGCCTGCCATCATGATGTCGCCCATAAACTTTGCATTTATTTGTGTATACAAATTAACACTGGCCAGGTCTTCATACATATTCTCACCGGCCCGTATATTAAGATCTGAGTCTAAATAACTGGTGCCCCCCTTGTCAATCTCTTGAAGTGCTGCCCAGGCCATGTCAAAATATGTTGCACTTATTCCGGCAGATTGATCAAAACCCTCTACTAACGGCTCTCCAAAGTTACCGCCTTGTTTTACCGATGAGGCATTAATATATTTTGATGATATATTGGTAAAACTGCCTCCCATTATTCTCTGTAGTTCCTTCACCTCTCTAGCCATTTGTAGGGCTAAGTTATTAGGCTGTAGTGCTACAGAAACAAACTGATTATTGGGTGTAGTCCCTACGGATGAGTCATCTAACATATTTCCCATATGTGCACGAATCAATTGTTCATAATTCTCAGCTTCAGCGATAGTTGACAAACTCTTTGTCTGGTTCCAGGGCGCGTTGGAAGTAATAGTGGGCTTAGAAAAACTAAGCTGAATATATCTTGGGACCTGTGTTTTAACACTATACATGTACGAATTCTCTGACATTAAAGGTGATGGTGAATATGCACCGTCACCATTTGAGAATGCGTTTATAATCTTATCTTCCTCTTCTAAGAGAACACTGTATCCTGAAAAATTTTCTGACTCATCCGGTGTAAAGAAACTGTATACAAATTTCATTGTTACGTCCGTAGGGGGAGGTAACATGCAAAAATTAACAGGTAAAGAAGGGGTGGTGATTTTTGTTTGAAACATAAGTTAACTCTCCTACACGAGCTCTATATAACAATAGTATTGATCAAAAGAAACTATTTCTTCAGTCGTAATTGGATAAAGCGACTCGGCTTCATTACCATAATTAGGCATCTGTACTTGCGCGCCCTGGTTTAACAAGTACATACCACCTGCCGCCGTTCCCGTTATTGCGCCCATCCCTTGTAGCGTCTCGATTGTATCTTGAGGAGTATTTACTAAATCTATTCTCCACCGATCAATATCAATTGGTATTAAGAATGTCCTGTCAAATACCAAGGGAACCTGATGCTTGAGAGTATAAGTCTTTTTCAAAAACGGCATGCCGGCTATCATCCTAAACATTCTCACCTCGGCCTCATTTATCATACCGGCATTTATTTCATTTGTCAAATCAGCCACGGTCTTTACACGAAAGTGTGTACCAGTGCCGTCTGGAAGTGATCCTCCAGGTGCGTTGACACCGGGTTCAACCATATCCACCGGCAATAACTTCCCGGTGGATAGATATTTCTTATCCTCAGCACTAAATGTAGCATATGCATCAGTTAAGTACTTAAGCCCAAGTTCTGATATCCATACATCATTTAATGAAGAATACTTGCTTGGCATAAAAACACCTTCATCAAATCGGACGCCAAACCCTGTACGGTAATAAAGTTTTAACAATCTATCCCGAAAATGATTCAAGAGCATCCCCCTGATCTCTCTCTTATTCTGAAATGTGCCAGGCTGACCGCCAAGTCGAGCATATGGGCCCTCTGTAGCCTGCTTGTGATTGGGTGTACCCCCCCAGTATCCCTGCTCAACAACCGATTTAAATTGTCGACCGGAGGGGGTGAAACAACCCTCCCAGTCAGGCTCATCTTGAACTGCATACGGACGCAAGGTGGGATCTCGCCGTTCGGCAAGGACCTTTCCTAAATGCTCAAACTCTCCCTGTGCCATTGGCGCTTCACCAGGTGATGCCGGCATTTCGGGGAGAGCAATTTGTCCGGTTGCAGACGATAGGTAGTAGGAAAAATTATATGGTAAAAAGACACACATATCATATGAGAAACGTTGGGTCTCAAATACAATTTCATCATAGAGCATTGATTTTCTAACAACATTTACTCGAATGACCGTTGACTGGGATTCATCGGCAAGATTATTTTTTGCAGCAAGATCTGTACCCACTAACTCCTGACTGCTATGATTTTGTTGGGCATCACGTAACTGTTCAATCAGGCCGGGTGGTATACCCACTGCAAGTACTTTTACGTTTCCGCCCCGGGGGAACTCAAGTTCAGGGTCGCTATAAAGCATATGCATTGCCCATGAATTTTGACCAAAATATGGGGCGCCTTGGCCAAGGGAGGGTGACTTAAGATCATGCTCGCCATTGACATATTCATCCGGGCTAAACCAGCGATATGGATCATTTTCGAATGTATATTGTGGATTATGGCCGATGAGCGGGGTTCGTAGGCCTTGAGAACCTAAAATAGACGAACGATATGCCAGGTTTTCTCGTGTGATTCCCTTATACACATCTTTTTCAAAATCTTGTTGCTCAGACAGCCTATAAGAAGCATATGAGGAAACTTCATCTGGCTTAGTCTCAAGAAAGCTTTCATACGTAGTTCCTATATCACACAAGTCTTTGGCATATTTTTCTAATATACTCAAGCCCATATTGCCGGCATCAACCTCACTAAACATTAGTTCAAAAGGCGCATTAAGTTCTGACCACCCACGGTGGTCTGCAGTTATGTTGGCAATTGTTATGGCGGCTTTTTTACCCCCGTTAATCTTTTCTTCCGATAATATGCCTGCCGACTCATCCATGGATGTAGAGCCAGCGCTAGAGTACCCTGTAAGATTTTCCTGTGTAAAGAACTCTCCATTCTCGAACCAAAACAAATCAGGATTAGGTGACTCACGGCCTGTTCGAACCCTACGAATATAGTCTATATAAAGTGCTAGTTGCCTTGCTAACTCTGGGTTGCAATAGTAGACGTGGTGTTCTTGTTCACCCGCTAGATCCCAATATTGATCCAGTGCTTCCTGGGCCCATGAGGTAACTGGGGAGTGAGCTCCTAATACGTCTAAAAACATCTCAAAAACCAGATATAATAAGGCATTCTCATCTAGGCCGTGCCACCGGGTGCACTTTGCAGCACCGGTTATTGTATTTGATTGCCCATTGAAAGCACCTGCACCTTGTGCTAAACTGTCCCATGTATCAGATGTGTCGGGACCGGCCAGGATTAAATTTGCCCCAAATTGCGCACTAAAAACGGTACCGGCGTTCACACTAGAATACCAAGCTTTAGTATCTAGATCAGTAGCTAGGGGCTGGGGCTTGTTTATAGAATTGGCATTTGCAGCGCGTTGTTGAAGGTATAAGCATGCATCAATTATTACGTCAAATATATTTACATCATCGGAATCATCTGTACCGGCACCGGAGACTGCTTGTATTAGCTTGGTCCGGATATTTGTGTATGTCACATTTGTTAACAGTTGTGTAGCCACAACTTTATCAAGTTTATATGCCGGCGTACCCTGAAAAACTACAATCGGTTCGGTTATCTTCAAAGACTCATCAGCATAGTGGTTCGCTGCAACATCTTTCATATAACCAGCATACAGTTCGGAATCTTTTATGGACGGATCACCCACTTGACCACTTATAATCTCGGCCAACATGTTGGCTACAATCCCAACCTTTGAAGAACTTGAATCAACGGGAATAATTTTTCCACTTGAGTCTACAAGCGCGTATGGCGCATCCCATGAATTTAGTCCAGTAACACCGACGTTTGAAACATTGGGATGCAATCGATACCATTCAAGTTGATCATCTCCGTCTTGAGCGCGCTTTGCGAGACGTTTATCTCTACGTGCTAACAACAATTGAAACAACATAGACTTTGCGTTGGAGTCATTTGTTTCTGATCTTGTGTAGGCTACCCTAAATGCCTCTGTCATGTACACCGCGTGCATCCCGGTCACGGTGCTCGGGTCGTAGATCCACTTACGCCACATTTTAGTCTCATCATTACTGTCCCAATAGGGGCCCGCGGTGGCATCCTGACTTACACCATCCATCTTTGTCAGAATTTTTGTGGATATTTGTCCCAGAATATAGGAATATACAGACACAGGGTGCAATTCATTATCCCATGTGTCAGCTAAAGGAATTTCGGCAGAGGAAGGATGATCTTTAGTTTGTTGACTGGATACCATATCAAGGAGATACCTACAACACTGTGATGCATTGCTTATGGAACCCTTTAAGTCCTTAGCAAATCCCGGAAATAATTTATAGGTCTCAAAAAGTTTAACAGGGTCACCGGTAGACGGATTATTTCCCACCGGCCCGACCAAAGTGTCAACCATAAAATCACCGCCGCTTGTTAAGGTAGCTGCGGATCCAGGAGTATCTAGATTGAATGACTTAAAGTCCGGGCCCTCAAAGGACATGACACCATTAAAGTCACCGGCTAATACATTTTGATCACCATTATCAATGGTTATAAATTCTGCGGGCCGATTATAATCACCCTGTGATACCCCTGAAATCTTCCACGTACTGCTATTGCCGTCGTAGTGTACCTTGAGGCCCTTACCCTGTTGGGTGGTACCGTACAATATCGGATCAAATGTACCAAAAATATCCTTAAAAATATCTACGATATTCACATTATTTTGATCTAGGCTCAAGACTTTTGCCATATCAAAAGATGATGGGCCACCCTGTAGTTTTGAGAAAAAGCCAATCCCTGCAGACACTGATAGTTCTTTACCTAACAACGTAGCATAATGACATAGTTTCATACCTGAGCTTGCATACATAAAATTGGAGTCCAGCTGGGCTTGAAATACGGCTTCTTGGTTAATATTTGAATAGGGAGCACCAAACCTTATCAGCGGTTCCTTCTGTTTAAACCCTAGTTGGGGAAGTGTTAAAATAGGGGATCCCCAATTACTTCCCATTGAACCAGGAAAACTTGGATCTAGCGAAAATGTTGATTGAGGCGGTTGTGGGATCATTAATCCTAAAATTTTTCTATGATACTGCCAGCTTCCTACCTCACATATGCGAATCAATTCTTCAATAATTTTTGCATACGCCTTTGTCGCTGAAAAATTTGCCCAGCTGTTCGAAGCATAGTCGTATTGACCAAAGTATCCCAAAAAATTACCGATGTGTGGTTGGAACTTTACATTGCCATAAACAAAAGGTGTTGGGGCATCGGGCCCTGCGGTTCCCCACCAGCCGGGAATATTATTTTCTTGTGCCGGATTTGGGAACCCGGCATCACCCTCAGTTACATACTTTGAATAAAATACATTGTTATAATCTTCTATATCATGATCAGCAACCACACTTTTAAATAACAACGATTTCTTTGCATGTTGCATCATGTTATATAGTTCGATATGTGACTTTAGGTCTGACTTTAGAGTATTTACCTTATATGTCAGAGTATCGCGCAGTTCCTTGGCTAACCCAGGTGCGGTTTGTGCCTCTTCAATCTTTGCGACACATTCCCTAGCAGCCTGTATTCTTACAAATGATTGTTTAAAGCGTAGATCCACAACATCTTTTACTGGTTGTGTAAATCCCAATGCACTGTTTACCTTCTTATCAGTGTCAGCATCAATCATAGTGGCCGGTTTCCAGTCTAACAGCGCAATGATTGATGGTCGACCGGGGGAAAACTCGGGCCGAATTATTTCTTTGTCGTCCAGAATACCACCTCCAGGATCAACTATTCCTGGCTCACCTAGGTGAATGTCAATAGCTCCCTCCGAAATGGAATTATCACCTATCATAATAGCGTCATTTTCTATATCGATATTAACAGGTACTTCTTGGAATGCAAAACCGCCGCCCATGGGATTGTTACCCATGGACATATTTTCGCCGGACATCCCAGCTCCGGCTATACCGAGCTGTTTATCTTTAGAAAAATCAGTCTGATTTTCTGCCGGTCCATCCATACTAATGCCACCGGCGATTTGGGCACCTCCCTGGCCCCCTAAGGCCCCCGAAAAGCTCTTAGAAGACTTTTGTGATTGAAAGTCTCGTTGTGACGGTGGGTAATTAGGCGGAACTGAAGACTCTTGTGTTAGTTCTTCCTGCATCATAGGAGGCTCGTCATTTTCTGGGGACTCTATATATGCAGTTAATTCCGTGGCCTGGCCTGCGCCTGAGGCATTGGCATCTGACGTTTCATAGGACTTATAATCATTATTCTCCGGGTTGGGTGAAATATTCATGATCGGAACATCATTAACATTCGATCCCGCGTCTGCCATGGGACCTGTGTCGGCTTCGTTGGACTGTCTTTGTTCTTCTTTTAGCACTTCGATCTTTAGTGCAGTATTATCCTGAACATTTTCTTCGGCTGCATTTTCTACTACAACATCCGCTGCCGGCGAGTTCTCCGCGTCTGTTGAGTTATATCCATCATTACCAGTGGCACCTGGAACATTTTGACCTACCATGCCTTTTGCTAACTTAAAGCTCATGCCTTATATCTCCATAGGATCTAAATTCATCCCGGTAATCACGGAAACATCATCCGAAATATTTCCAAATTTAAAATTATTCAACACGGGAATAATATTGTAAACCTTTCTTCCAATAGCACCAGACAACTTTTTGTCAATAAAGCTGTATGTATTACCTGGAGAGAATGTATGAAGGGTACCCACCGGTGCTGACAATCCTTTATACGTACAAAAGATTAGAAAATGATCAATATTTCTTGCATCACCACGCTCCACTGACCATGATAAGACGGTATTCCCTCTGTCAATAGACGACATAGGCTTTGATAATGTTGGGCCCTGCTTTTTAGTTCCATTGGAAATATGTGTGCGTATAGTTGATGTTTTGCCCTGTATAAATTCATTTGAGTCAAAGAGTATCGATGACTTTAAAGTCTTGTCCAGTATTCTTTCGGGGGGTGTTGTTGAGGTTTTTAAAGTGACTGGATTTTGAAATTTCCGAAAGTCTTTTTCAAAATTTGCAAGTGTTTGACCATCCTTCTCGTCCTCGACTAATCCTTTAAATAACGTCATTGGTGAACGTCTTAAAACAGTAACCTCATATCTATATGTCACGCCAGGGTCTGGATCGGCTATTCCCAGCCTATCCCTAACTTCAGGAGTGTCGCTAAAAGTACCTGCCGGCACAACACCAAAATTATCCTTTATACCGGTTTCCATGTTAATGCGTACAACTAAAAAAGATATTAAATCTAAGTACTCCTGGCGATTTGTCTTAATATTTTCTAGAAAGTCAGTAGAAGCACCCGAGTTTTGTAGCTTACTTACTAACGACTCTAAACCAGCATCTAGATCTCCTGCCTGTTGACTGGCATTTAAATCCATCGCGACGAGCTTAGTATTTCCGACACCTCTCTCTTTAATATTCTTGATCTCAAAACGTATCGATGCATCGATACGTGCATGTTCATGTTCCACAAAAGCATTGGATAAGATATGATCACCCATTAATGTTATTAATTTTAACTGATATACATATTTTCTTCCTATCAAGGCATCATGATCTAAAAATGTGTTTGTTTCAAGCCCGGTGCCACGGCACTCCTGAATTTGGTTTTTAACATCACCTACTATTCTATCTTTCAACATTCCTAATCTAGGATTTGTCATTCCAGTCACATCTTTTGCAATAACGTAACATGAGACAGCAGGGGTTTGAAGCAAATCAACCTCAATCTCTACACCCTCCTCAACACTCCTGGCACACATAACAGCTCTTGTCTCCTGGATGGATACTTTAGAAACACGATTTATTTGGCTTCTCCGTGGAACTGATACGGCAGATGCTATTTCCTGCCCATATAAAGAGGAGTTCATTGAGATGGCCCTATATAATATCGGAGAATCTGAGTTGTTATTGTCAGTAAACTCATAACTGCCATCACGAACTGTCATAGACTTTTTTAAGACCCGTGTGTAGGTAGAAGCTGCAGGGTTTAATGTACTTATTGATTTCTTAAAGACTAAAATCTCGCTAGCAGCGAGATCATTCTGTCTTACCTGGACGCGTGTAACACCTGGAGAAATGCTTTTAACCATTAGCAATGGAGGTGATTGCGGTCTCCTAAAGTTGCCTAGTTTATCTTGCATTTCTACGCTAGTTTTAATAGCTTGCGCTATAGAACCATTTTTCCTGCGTAGAAAAAATTGGAAAAAAAGACTTGACGACTCGTAAATTGCACTTTTTGGAACTGTAACATCACAGACAAATGGAACAAATTGTGGAATGACCATTTGGGCACCTGAAGGGTGTGAAGCCTGATTTTTTCTTGTTATGGCGGTTTTTCTTATGTCATTAGAAATAGCATTTCTTGCTGGTAAGAAATCTGTGTTCAATTGAGAATTTAAGAATGGCTTGACCGGTATTGGACGATTATTATACTTTTCTAGGGTGTGAAATGTTGATATATCCGAACGGGTGTCGGCCGACCGTGTACCATCAAAGGAATACTCTGGTGTGTCTACTGGAAACGAAAAGTCAAAAATAGATATTGGGTCCGTATGTTCACGATAAATAAGTTGATAGTATTTATTTTCTAAGCCTGTGGTACTGAACACTTCTGTATAATAACCCGGGTCGGTCATACTGGTGAATAATTGCCACTGTTTCGGGTCATCAGCATGCGTCATCTCTTTTATTAGCATTTTTGAAGGACGCAAATTTTTGGAAGGTATTTTGGGATCATTTGATGATAGGCCTCCCACCTTGCTATAATAAGGTAAGGATACTTTTGGAGCCAGATATAGGCCGTCCGGACCAAAATTTTTCATACCAGCACTATTTGAGACTAGTGTAGTCATATCAAATGAAACATTAGTAACATGCGAGTCGGTATCTCTATCAGGAATCTTTCGCCTCCGGCGGGCCATCGTCTTAATCCCATTAATAAAGCCTGTCCTGCTATTTTGAGGCTGAGGACTTCTTAGTGGTTGTGACGGATCACTAGTGTATATGTCCAGGCTAATTTCCTGTGTCTTTTGTACCAATGCAGAAAAAGGGTTAACCCATAGCTCCATCCTTAATACGGCAACATCATTGTTCTCGGCAATAATATACATGTTATCATTTTTAATTTCAACCAGAGCACTTACGCGCTTTTTTCCGCTTTTTCCCATTGTTAACATATCATTACCCTCCAATCTCGTTGATGTCGTTGCCCGTATCCAAAACTGTTACAGTAAAAATATTACAAAAACGCATTGCCGGATCCTTTTCTGGATCTACCTGATACATTTTGCCCACAAAAAATATTCGTGTGTTTCTTATAAAGCTATGATCCTCTACAAGGGGAGAGTAAAATGATTCTCGAAACTCACCATAGTCGACTGTACTAAGCTTTTTAAGTTTTCCATCTTCTGAAACCTCAAAGAACTGTATAACCATATTATTTTCGGCAGAGGTCTCGGGCGATTTTATGAGTGCTGATGGTTGTTTATAGCCATTTAAAGAAGACATAATGTGAATTGAATCGGCCTTAAAAGGATCAGTTGTTTGTGCATTTTTCCAGATTCTCTCATATGGAAACATAAAGACTTGTCTCGCAGCAGTATAGTCGTTGATTCCCAGCTCATCATATGCATAAAAATCAGCGGCCGCTATTCGAAAAAGATCCATAAACTCCGGATCATCATGGGGTTTAACACCGGTTGCTGGATCTGGTTGATTTAGCATCCATTGGGTATACATCCCCCCGCCCTCCCAAAAGGGATGATTACTAACATCTTCTGTTTTCGAAATCATCTTAAAGGCTTGATGTGCATTGATTGTTTTTAAGTTTGCACCTGTCTTTATAAAGGGAAGAATCTTAGGCATGCTGGCGCCGGGAGTGAGTTTATTAATCGGCGGAAGAAAGTCAAAATTGGGTTCATGTTCCCATTTCCAATCCTCATAAATGGGCGTTACGGTATTGAGCTGGCGTATGGAAAAATTCCAGTCATTATCAATTTTTGGTGCAATATCTGTCACATCAAAAGAAATACTATTATTGAGCGCTCCATTTACACTTAAGACAAAGTTTTTTGGACCATTAAACGGATCATTAGTAGCTATGGTATTTTGCTCATTAAAATTCTCAACGAATCTCTTTACGAATGCTTCTCCAACGTCAATGGATGACAAACCAAGATCCATATCTTGGATACCCCAGAGATCGTCATCGCCATTGGCTAAAGTGTCAGGAGAATCCTCACTTATAAACACGTTCCCTACGTTTTCGTTACCATATACACCTTTTTCATCATTTGCCTTCATCGGTGTAGTCAACTTAAGACGGCCGTTGAAATCCACCTCAGGTGTAATTAAATCCTGATATCGATTGGACGCTTCAAAATAAATCCTATCCCCAGCATCGTCTGCATATAATTTTGTGGCAGAGCCCGTTATAGATCCTGACGTGTTATAAAATGCATGCCTGTCTGTAAAGGTTACATATTTTATTTGCATTCTTCCCGAAGATGACTGTCGACGGGCTTCACTACTAATTAGGGTATCCAGTATCCTTGTCTTATTGTCTAATATTCCTGCCATTCTTTATACCCCTATAGTCCATCTCCACAATAACTATTCAATTCTTATCGCCTCAATCCTAGAAGGATTGCCTGTTCGGTCAACCGCATGGCCATCAAAATATGGAAGTGATGATGTAAAAAACTTACTTAAGTTCTGTGACGTTGTCTGGTCAGCATCAATTATATTATTAGAGCTGTCAACAAACATGACTTTTACAGGGCCATCTTCTACACTCGATACCCCTCTATTATTCGGATCTTTTACAAAAAATCTTGTATCACGTCGTTGTTCCAGCATATCCCTAAATTGACCATAATGATCATAACGAAAAACAGCGCTGGAATTAAATTTATTAATTGATGCTATACCATACCTGAATCCCTGTGAATCAACAAATCTTTCGTTTTTTACCCACCTGGTTGACCTTGCACCAGTCGAGTCGATTACATCGACCAGTTTGTGTTTATATCCCACCTTAAATAACACTGATTTTATCTGATCATAGTGCTGCATTCCCAGCAACAGTGATCGATCTTCAGTAGCGCTTAATACTAACGTCATAGATTCATCAGTCACACGTGTAGGTGTATTTGCATAAGGGAATGGTAATGATGCACTAGATGCGACGATGGTAAGATCACGGCTGGCGAAGTTCCTGAGTGCTCCGGATGGAAATATTACAGGTCCCCTGCCTCTTCGCATCGTCCTTCCTGAAAGTGTTTCTATGTCGGGGCCTCCCTGCTTAATATAATCTGTAATGCTGGGCATCATAGAATCATAATACCTCTCAGTATCGTCTACTATCTTAAATCCTCTTAATAAAGAGCCAGTAATTCCTTGTGTACCGGCAGCAGTAGAACCTCGTAGCCCGCGGACGTGATCACTAATTGGTGGTATTGTGTACCCCAGACCGGTCTTAAAAAATCTACCAGCGCATATGCTGTCAATAAATGAACCACTAAATGAAGAAACAGGTTCTACATCAAACTGATCTACAATTGGATTGTCATAATGTAACGCCTCATGTATCGCATTACTAGTCAGGGGCTGGTTACTTTCTGACTCTTTGGGCAATGATTGCTTAAGTAGACTACCAAATAATGTTACTTTACTGGGACCGGGAGCCATATTTGACGCATATAAGTCTGCTATTGCTTTTTCGCCTGTGCTGTCAAAGCTAAATCCAGGTTGTTGTTGTGATACAAAACCAAAAACCAATCTGTCTTTTGGCATTAAAATGTAAGGGCTAGTCCTCTGGAGATCCGTCCATGGCTGTAGCATTGGTTCGTTGAGGGGGTTTGAGGCAAATGCCTCAAATTTACTACCACTAGGGACTGCACCCGGTATGGGTGCAACCATACTCCTTCCGCTGGCGTTTCCAAATAAATCTCTACCCCCATCGGGGTTTCCGTACCAAAAATAGTCAGATGTGGGGGATGGATCTCTAGTTCTTGAGGCATACGGAGCATTTGTCCATATACCAGGAGAGGTTACTGCCTTCTCCAACCTAAATGAACCGGTAACACCATCCTGTCCGGATTTTTCCTTTAAGATCAGATCTCTTTTTTTCCAATAGGGTAATGCATCTATATCTACGCTCGAGCCAGCAACTGCAATGCTTCCGAAAGCAACTAGCTCCTTGTGCCTAGACACAGGAAACGGTCCATTAGGCACTGATAACACCGTGTTAGTGCCCTCTGTCTCAAGATACTGTAACATCCTACCGGACGTGATGGAGTTATTTAGGGACGTGCCAAACTGATTTAAAATAAAAAAGTTAGATGTTGATGTCGCATTTAAAAGTGAACCAATAGGGTATGTGCCTACCGTCCCCGACCACTCGAAAACCATTTTTTCTAATAGAAATGGGTGGGTAAGATATTTTGACATATCAAGTAATTGTGAACCAGTCGCATCAAACTTACTTGCCTGCGGAAATCCTGCATAATTTGTTGGCATACCTGAAGTTTCTGCAGTTCTATCATAGGGAATAGATCCAAACGCAATTCCCATAACCTGGTTTCCAAAAGCGACCATTGACCCTGTTCGGACCATATTTCTTTCATTAGCGTAATCTACATTGCTACCTGATGTCAGGTCTCCTATAGCCTCCCATCGCCTATTATTCCAGTTAAAGTATGCAATCCCTGAATTTACTCCAGCAGCATAACCAGAAGCATTGGGTAATGTACCGGTCGACCATGTGATCTTTGTATCTTCCAGCGGGTCTAGGTTTATCACTATTTGTGTCTTATCAGCTAGCCGTGCATCAAACCCGGGCAATATATTGGGATCAGTGCCTGTTTGATAAAATGATGATGCCGCATCTAGGTACACGCGTGTTTCATCAAAAGGACTTATTGATTGACTTGGTATGTTATTTTGATTTATCTGAATTAGTGCATCAGAGACACCAGGAATAAGACCTCTCACCCCTGTTAGCGACGACGTAAGATAAGAGACTGAGTTTATGGTATCAAATAATGGATAATCCTTATTAAGCATTATTGGGTACTGCACTGTCGTTGTTGAATTTGTACCGGAAAATGCCAGAGTCAGCCGGTCATCAAATGGATCTGTAAATGTCCCTAAAAAGTCTTTATCACCCGTCCTTGCGATTGTGGGGTATTTGCCTAGTGCATTATCCTTTTTATTCAGTTGGACCCTAGGGGGCAGGTTTGTGGGGCCTGAGATGTATCCAGGGCGGAGCGTTTTATTATATATTGCCTTAATTTCTTCATCGGTTAACCGAACGCCCCACATTGCAAATTCCGCCAACTGTCCATCAAGCTCGGAATCAGGTGTAGGCCAGGCACCAATATATAAAGCGCCTGATGAATCAGGTTGCATACCATCATAACTAGATGAACTTGAATAATCCTCCATGTCCACTGTCACGCCATTCACAAATAATGACATCCCTACATATGCAGAGGGCCCTCCCCGGCCGTCATATGTTACAACAATATGATTCCACTTTTGGTTATAATCGCTAGGAGATACAGCAGCGGCGCTTCGTATTTGTTGCGATGAGGTATTGGCCTGGTCACGGATACTAAATACAAATTTTTGATCAACACCATGGTATAAAAGATATTCCCAGCCTATGCCACTATCTTTAGCAAACAAGTAATGTGGTTCGCCGGCTTCGATATTATCAAAGTTTACCCACAGACTAATTGAAAATGGTTTATCAGAACCAACATACGGAGTGCCGCCACTTGCAATGTGGCTAAATGATAAAAGCGCGCTCGTCACATCTGCGCTTCTGCCGGCAGAATCATTAAATGTTGCTGCTGGAACGTTGGCGCCGTATTCACCTAATGCCACCATAGAGGCGGGTACCGTCCCATTATACGTTATTGATAATGAATGTGGGCCTTCATCAATAGGTGCAAGGGGTGTCATATGTGCCCATATAACTAATTGATCAGAGCACCTCTGTGAGTACACATGTCCACTATAAGAAAATGTGCTATTTAAGTCGTATACACCAGTTTTATTTGCGGTAGCCATTACTTTAACCATCCCCCAAATGCTAGTGAATCTGTACCCTCTGGATTATGACCATATGTGAAACCAGCAGTCGACGACTTGTGATCAAACGGAAGCAGACTATTTTCACTAGAACCCGTCAATTGATATAACACTTCTTTCATTTCGAAATCATGATCTCCATAGTCTGCCCACTTATATTCTTTTTTTGATATGTCAACAAAGGGCGTGAATTTCCCTAGTCTAAAATCAATATTTCCGGGTAAGGGTAAAGAAGATGTAAGAAATACATTCTGACTATCGAAAAATGGTACCGTCACAGGAGCTTCATTTTTTCCATTATAAATAAACTGACTTATTTTTGTGTTATTACGCAACGTCAGTGTATACATAGAAGAGATTGATGCCTTAATAGTATGTGGATAAAACTTTGAACCGCTAAGCTGTCCCTGGAGATCACCGCGGCGGTCGATAAACCTTCGAATAGTCAACGGTTCGATCACACCATCCATTTGCCCATCTTGTACTAGTGACGTATAAAAAACGGGGTTGGGATAAGAAGGAATTGAACCAGCCGTCATATCACGTAATGTCGAGCCTGAAGAGTAGCCCACCTGATCAACAAAGGGAGTCTCTTCATTAAACTCATATGACTGGCCATGGATTGTTTGCAACAGGCCATGGGAGACCCGGGATTCTAGAGCACTTGGTGAACCCAAGCTAGATGGGATTCCAAGTGCCGTATCCGGAAGGGCATCATCAAAAAACTTGTTAGGATCGCCATAACTTCCAGACTGGCGTAATACAATAGAATCTTCACTCCATATCTGCGGAACGTTGGCTGAATAAAATGTGTGCTTAACCTGTGTTATCGATACGCCCTGACGAAACATAGAAATTGTGCCACTTAAGGTGGCTTGCATTGTTTTTCTAGTCTTTCTATTAGAGCTCATCTTCTAACTAATCCTTCTTTATAACAGCAATTATAAGTGAGGGTGCCGGTTGGGGATTTGTGTCTGTTTTATTTGATATCAAGTTTTCAACACTTGAGGATTTTGCCGTAGTTCCCCACTGGGGCGTCTCGTTGTTTTCGCCACCACCACTATTATTGTCTGATGGTTTTGACTGATTGCCCTTTCCAGGAAAACCTGAGCTGGCATTGACCGATGACTTTAAGCCTGGCAAATTCGTACTATGGGGCGTATCAGCTTTTTCGGGACGATCTCTAGACGCACGAAGTGAAAAGGGAACGTTAACGTCCTGCCAGTCATATCTAAATTTCGCGCGTTCTAACATATGTGACTCTATTATAAAATTAACGCCTAGAAAATTTGTTCTAGAAGGAACTAATCTGTCTATTAAAATTCCTATTGTGTCGTCGAACCATTTAAAGAATTCAAAAAACTCTTTTATTTTTATCCTACGTGTTAATCGATTAAAGTAAATGTCTCGAAGACGTCTTAGGTCTGGGTATGTCTCCGAATATAATAATTCCGGAGCACCAATGATGTTATTGAAAATATCTAAATTAGAAAACATTGTGATGATATCTTCATTCAACGCCTGCACTAGAGAATTCTCAACAGAAAATCTGACATCGTCTTCTGGACGGATTGATTTTCGTGGTTCATAAACCGGTGCTATCTTACCCCCCAATTCTTCAACATTTTTTATACTTTGAAAACTTCGTATGCGAATCTTATTGTCCGAGGAACGCTCATCAAACCGCGGATCAATATAGCTATAAGAAAACCTTTCAGGCTTTATTACTCTTTTAGATTTTTCAAAACCAGTAAATGTTGCGCCGCCTTTTCCAAAAGTTTGTGAAAAATCAGTCAAGTACAACATTCCTTCTTCATTTGAATTAGTAACCGGCTGATCCATTGTTGTGTCAAGCCTTAATCTTTGCCATGAGCCGGTGGTCGTAAACGTAAAATTAAAATTGCTAAAGGGATCTCTTACACCCGTCGACTTAAAGTCTCGGGTGTGTGTAATAACATCAGCCTTCTCTAAAGCTTTAGACCAAAATCTCACTCTGCTAACTTTTCCTGTAAACATCGTCTGGCGTATCTGATCATTTACGGATGCATCTGGATATGAAGCATTAAGGAAATTGTTATAACTGTTGTTAATGCTTTGTGAGCCAATACAGATAAATGACCCGCTTGTATTAATGACACTTACGTTTTGAAGAACATTTAGTGCTGGATTACTCTCGCTAACGAAGCTGCTAGTCATGTGTAATGCGGCGATATCACCATAATTTTGACGTGATGCATTAAGAAAATATGATGAACTTGTCCATGAGTTCATCTGATCATTTCTCCTTCTGCCGAATGAGATATGCCACTTATTTCCGTCAAAAATATTGACTCCAGTTAAGTTAAGTTCAAATGGCCTGTTTGTTGAAGGCTGATTGCCACCGGCATCTACCATACCCATAAGTCTTAATGAAGCCGTAGTAGGAGATCTTCCTGAAAATATTGATGATGTTAAAGCTAATAAGTTAAATACGACTTTTGGAGATGCATGATCACTACCGGTTATATGAATCCTTGCTAACGACTGTGTTCCTGGATGAATCATATTTCCGGTCAGAGGAGAATATTTATACAGTCCCTCAAATGCCCATGAACCAGATGTTAATAAGCCATCATCAGGCTCTGGTGACATACCATATGTGTACCCTTTAGAGATTAAGTCAGAGGTCTTAACGAATGAAGTGGCCTTGGGTTTTGGATATCCCAATGAGGGCCCCGCATAACGTGATGAAGACAGAAATGCTGACTGAAAGAACGGGTAGTCAGGTGAAATTCCGGTATTAGGATCCGGTGTTCCGGCGCCGTGAGGATCTTTTTTCAGTGCGAATGTTCCAGTCATAGTTCCACTGAATGATGCCATGGATGAGACCTCGGTTTTATAACGCCTGTCTTGATCAATGGTCAGGGTTTTGGGTCCACCGAACTCCCTAAACCTAAAATTTGAATCTGGATCTAGGCCAGTGGCTCGAATTAATGCCTTTATACCATGTACCGTGCCTTTGCTGTTGACAATTTCATGCATATTAACAAGAATTCGTCTCCATATTTGCCCCTGAATATGCTTCAGGCTTTTATGGGGCAATTGCTCTTTTACTGTAAGGTTCTCACCCTCAAACATCTGTTTTATGCTAGCATTTGAGTAAAAAGATGGTAATGTAAACCCATGTAAATCACCTAATTGTGGTAAGAAATGATCTGCAATCCCTTTTGTTTCTATATAGTCTGGATGAACTAGTTCACCAAAGTGATCTAGATACATTTTAATCTCATCAAAAAACTTTGCCCACATTAACGATAAGATAGAAATAATTTGAGGCGAGGACATCTTTCCCCCACCAGGAAAATCAGAAGATCCAGATGAAAATAGCTGCCCAACACCACCATCATAATCTGATAGCCCTTCAGCAAACTGGGCCTCAAGTAGATAATGCTCAGGAATTAAGTTTGTAATAAGATTTGGGTTATTAGTATCATAGTCGCTTGCAGATGATAGTAATTCCATGTTGAGATTTATTATGCTACTATCAAAAGGAAAAAGAATGGGATTAACACCAGGCAACTCAAGCCGAAGAGGCATTTTTAAACCGCCACTGTACCTGAGACGTTCTTTAAAGTTTTTTACCTCTGCGTGCAATCCATGCCCGGAAGAGTCTAGGACTAGGGGAGCTATCGAACTTTGCGCTTTGCCGGGAATTGTTCCAGATGGCTCATTAAACTTATAATATGCCTTCAGACTATCTTGTGCAAATACATTTCTTATCTGAAACTCTTTCTGTTGGGCCGGTGATCTTAATCCATTGAATATTCTAAGCTCATCTAAGGCGCCTGAAAATGTTTGTCTTGGCTCAAAATAGCTAAGTGTTCCATCACCCTTGGCACCCGACATGTGTAGCGTTCCACTTCCTATGATTAGTGGGGCGAAGGTGTATCCCAAAGAACCCATCTCACTAGACATCGTTGAAGTCGCTATTAAGTTTCCGCTTTGATAAAGCTCTATTTCATGGTACCCAGGATTTCTGTTAAACGTTACACAAACATTCCGAAATCCTCCCTTCTGTAACTTCATTGAACTAGTAATAACGTGATTCGTCCCGGACGACATCAAGGCAAAGAATGTACACTCTTCCGTACTTTCACTTGGGTTTAGTCCAATTGTAAATCCTGTATTCGTACCTGACAACCTCTGAAGTAATACAGAGCCAGAATTGAATTCTTTCGCTAGCGCGACAGAAAATTCGATTGTTGTAGTCGAATCACCAGGGCCCAGAATCGTACCTCCACTCCTGTCTTTAGACAGACTAGGCTTATAGGCTCCTGCCTTATCAGATATCTGTATATAAGTTCCTTCATGTGATAGCGCATCATATGAACCAGAGAAATGCAAAAATCCCCTTCTCTTTGGAAATCTATCATATACATGTTTTTCAAATCCAGTAAGTGAATCGAAAAAACTACTTATCTCATCAGTGTTGCCATCAAATGGGAAGTTATTAATAATTCTGTCAAATGCAACATTTACTTTTGACTCAGCAGAATTAAAGAATGTGTGATTTTCGAATTGTGAAAAGTCAACGTTCAGTTGCTGTGTTGATTTGATCCCAGTAAGACCGGGCGTATCATAATGAAATGAAGAGGTACCGATAATGGTACCGGTCAATATTGCAGCGTACTTATTTGAAGAAATCGAACTATCGAATGCTATCTTTTTAACAACTGCCGGTGAAAATAGCGATGTCTTACTAAAAAATGGGCGATTTTTTTTCATGAACTTATTCGTTTACCCTAAATCTTAAATTTTCTGCGCGTAATATTATCTCGCTTCCACGATCTACAACCGAAAACTCTAGAGTGTAATCCTGTCCCGGCGGGAGGGAGTCCATATACATGTCAAATGACATACCTTGAGAATCACTTGATAGTCTAGTACCATTATTCCCTTTTGTGAATGGGATTATAATTTCACCACTATTAATATTGATGGCGCGCCAGTATACCTCTTCAAGAATTATACTCTTTAACCTGTAGGGTAGTTTGTAAGGTTTTTCGTTACGCTTAAACTCTCTTGCAAAGATCCTGAATGTTGTCCGTTCCGTCACATCATATACTGCCTTTGCATTCAAAACAGTAAATTGAAGATCACGTGGGACATCTACAAAGCTTGTGCGTGGGTTTGCCTTTATAGTTAAGCTGCCTGTATAATACCCTTGCTTTCGATCAATTGATGACCAATATTCCTCCAGAGTTAAAGAACCACTGGCTGCTGCAAAATTAGACACTGTATCAGTGCCTATAACGACTGACGATTCTGCAAATGGTATTGCAAATGATGCCGAATATACACCGGTCACGTAGTTATATGATTCTGAAGTGTCGCCATTATACCATAGAGTTCCTGCCTGGTGTTGCGATGCACTCATCGTCTTCTTAAATGAGCCTGTACGTAATGTTAGGAGCATACAATTAGTACCTGTAACTGGTGTTAATGCGGTACCAGAAAGTATATTTGCGGGTGAACTTCGATGAAAATTATTTAAAAATAGTGATCCTGTAATATCAAAATAAAAATTCTGGTGATGATCAACAACTGCATTGTCATATGAAACATTCAGTCGTGGGCGTAGTCTCCTGTTTCTTACATGCCGACTTGCAAACCTCTTGACAAATCTTGTTTTTTCGTCTCTTTCTTCTGAGCCTGTATATGACAATCTCCAACCGCAATCAGGCAAAATACCAGCGAGGGTCGCCGACACTATTGTCGTAACATCCATCTTTAGATTTTCCGTGCCATTCTTAAAGTATTGTTTTACGCCTAGGCCCCTTAAAGAGGATCCGTCGTTTAAGTTTCCGGAAACTATAATGTCTAAGTTCGTAGGATATCCAGCCGATGTAGCGGTATGATCAATATTCCCTTGTGAATCTGCACCAGATAAATACCATGGGCTCACTGTTGAGTTGGCCACTGAGGCAGTTATAAAGTTTGCTCTATCCAAGTCCGAAAATGATGCCACGTCCCTGCCAATACCTTCATCAAATGATTGCGAAAGGGGGAAGAGAATTAAACTAAAGTTAGAAGGAACAACCTGGCCTCCCATTATATCAAATAACTCAAGCTCACACTTGAATGCCGAGCTACCTAAATTAAGTTCGCTATTCTTTAGCTTGTTTATTCTATCAAAGTCAAACTTTATTAATGCGCGAGAAAGCTCATTTGTTGTTGTAGTTCCGCTCAGAATAGATTCATCCCACAACCGAAATATATCAAGAGTTGATGCATACCCAGTGTTCGCATCTGAAGCACTAAAATTGCTATTGATTATTTTGTTTGTAATGTATGTGTCTTTACTGGCAGTTAAAATAAAATACATTGTTCACCTATGATGCATGCCCAATAATATCAAAATCAGGATATTTCATTTCAAATATTGCGCCAGAGGGGGGGATTATAAGGCCCCTTCGACTGTTGCTCTTAATATCGAATGAATAGTCACTATACCTACGATCCTCATTATCCTTATATAAATTAAAGACAACGGGTTGTTTAGCTAGTGCTATAACACCCTCAGTGTTGATAATAATATTTGTTATGTCCGCGTTTATTATTGGTTGCCCTATTTGAAAATTCTCAAGTGACATAAGTTCTGTCAAATTATTGATCACCCCTTGAATGACTGCATTTTTGTTTGCCGTGGGGTGGGTTACGATAAAAAACTCTATCCCAATATTTATTACCGGTGCATCAACAATATCAACGGCATCAGAAATAAGGCGAAATTCGTTTAGATATTTTCTAAGGTTTTTCTTTAATGCGTCAGGTGCTATAATTAGATTTGCATCTGAATCCATGCAGATGAGATGCATTATCGCAGCCATAGGATTATTGGGATTATTTGAAATTGAAGCGCGGTAAACTCTTCCATAGTTCGCTGGCATGGTGTACACTCTTGCTAAAAGATCTTGTGCACTGACAATCCTCGACTGCATCTGTTTCATTGCCGGCACTTTCGCCTTTAATTCCTCTAGTGTAGGTGCTTCCGTACCGCCACCCGTAGGCGACGAATTTGTGACCTCTATCGTCTGTCTTAACATTTCGACCTCAGATGCAGATAACTTTCCAGGAAAGCGTATGTTCAACACGTTAATGGATTCTATTGAGTTAACTGCCAGGTTGTGAGAAATACCTCCCCCATGCCGATATCTTACAGAAATTACAGTATTTTTTGGAGCTATACCCAGTGTTTGTGTCCCTAAAATGTCATTGGGATCTATTGAGAATCGAGGAAATGTTTTCTTTCCATAAAGAGGTAATGATAACTCACTAGGATCTGGTATTATGTCATTGTCTAAGACGTTTTCATCTCCAGAACCAAATTGTATTGAGGTTAGCCTTGTTGATGGATCTACCAAATTTAAAAACCTATATGGCGCTGGAATTATCTCCATATGGGTTTCAACCAGGTGATTATCATCATCTAAGTTTGGTGTACCACCAAATACAACATTCTGCGTTAACGATGAGACCTCATAATACTTGTTTCTATTAGCATCACTTACCTCCATTATCTCAGTAATATCCGTATTTGACAGTGTTATCTGTCTAAATGGTTCATGAATGTCTGATATTATAAATTGTTCTGTTGTCTCTTCACCAGAAACAATCGTTCCCTCTAGAGATACTATATAATAGAATGGGTTTGCGGCACCTGTGGCATTTACACTAGACACAAAAATTTCAACACTGGCCAATAGCTCATCTGCTGGGGACGTCTTCGTAAAGTCCAGTTCTTCTATCAGATTATATATGACGCCGGAAGATGAACTAAACGTCGTGCCCAAGCCTATTATCGGTAAAAATCTTCTATCAGGAACACTTTCACCCTGCACTGTCGTAGCTGGAACCTTTATAGACACTTTCATGGTTCCCACCGCAGGTGACACTGTTGTAATGGGTACCCCGGCTTCTCGTAAGTGACGAAGGATATTTACATGTTCGATTGCAGTAGATGGAAAAAGCTCATTGAACTGATGGTCTAAATAAAATGACATTGAATCGCCAATAAACGCAGCCATATCAACGAATAGGCCCCCTAATGAGGCCTCAGAAAAATCCTGAATCTTGTCAGGAAAATACGTCCGTGCATAGGATATAAGTTCTTTTCGAAATGAATCAAAGTCTCTTGCGAGGTATGACTTGTTTCTTACTTTCTTTAATTGTTTCTGTATATCTTTTGGCATGTTTATCCTATAGTATCTATGATTACCTCAATCGCGCCTGTTTCATCACCATAGCCCTCAACGGTAAATGTAACCTGGACACCGATTTGAATCACCTGCTGGTCTTCATCGGGGCCACGTCGAAATGTTGAAAAGCCAGATAAGTTTACATATGGCATATATTTTGCTACGGCGTTAGATATTTGTGTCATTGCCCGGGCATCCGTATCAGAGTTTGTAAGCTCTGTGCTCAACCACTTTAGATTTCCACCGAAATCATACAGCCCTAATCTCTCACCCCAGTTTGTTAGAATTAAATTTCGTAAATTATCCGACACTTGCCTAAACAAGGTCGTATGCATCTGAAATAAGCCTTGTTCATTCCCAAATTCCACCGGAGTCTTTATCCCAATTGGAACAACATCGATTGCAGTAGTAACACCGACTTCTTCATTAATATACTCAGCCATGTCCTGGCCTACTGACTTAAAGTCGTATGTCTTTTGGATCTGTTTCATCTATCTTTTACTCCAGCACACATGGATAAATATGTCCGTGATTAATTCTATACTGAAGTAAATTATAAGATAATTACAAAAATAATATATGGTGTTTATCAGGTTGGTGAAAACTAGTCGGCAGGAGCTGGCATAATTGTGGGTTGAACAAACCCAAAACGAATGTCTACGACAGGTGTAACAGCTATGCACCACCTAAGTATCGCTCGTGACATAGCATTATCCGCGGCTGTGGATGTCTTAAAAGATCCAGGCCCTATTGATAGTGGTCCTACGTATGGTGGTGGAATTTTTGGTGGAACACTAAAAATCATATTGCTACCCTGGGTCATTTTGGATAGGAGATGGGTCTCTACATCTGACTGAATTGCATTCAGAAGCTTAACATGCCATGCACGAATGGTGCTAACATACGTACTGATGTCTGCGTCTGAAAGCGTTCGAGCACCGTTAGCATCTACAGCAGATTCCCATGTTGTTATCGTCTCTCTCTCCGTCTCGGTAGCTCCCCCGGCCTGATATAATCCTAGGCTCTTTAAAATTTCTTCTACCTTTGTTGACAAGGGTGCAACAAAGCCCATGGGCTTAAATGGTTGGAGACCATATGCTATTTTAAGCTCCGGAAAAACTGTTTCTTGAATTGCCAAAACCCACCTCGTCTCAAGTACTTCCATCGTGGTAGGATATGCCTCACCATTCATATCAGCACCTGCCGATTGATGATGATGGGGCTCAGCATCTATAAAATCATAAAGTGGGGGTGTTGATGAATCACCGGAAGGTACAGTGCCACCAGCCTTGATAATACTGTCACTTACTACCTTATTAATATCTTCAAAGATTACTTCAGAATTAAAGTCAGAAGAGCCAGAAACTGCGTCGCCTATTATTGGCCCAGCAAGCTTCATAAGCTCTATATAATCAATGACATCTGTATTTTTCTGGACTGCGGTTTCATATATACCGCGGATTGCCTTGTAAAGAGGCAAGTTTAATATTGACTCAAGAGGTATTTTACCTACAGATGGTGGCTCAATCTGATTGTCGTCTGCATCAAATTTTTCAGTTGCCCAATACGCAGAGATAAAAGGCGACGTAGCACCGGTAACTGCTGACGCCCTGGTCAACAAATATGCTAACACTGGACCATATGTGCCGGGATCAGCTGCAACCTGAGCATCTTGTATTGTTAGGATACCACTTACATAATTTATAGAATCCTCGGAATCAGGATTATAAAAGTGGTTTAAGTTTTTTGCTACAAGATTTACATACTGTTTCCTAAAGCTAGGATCAGGTCCATAAGCATTAGAAAAAACTGGGTTCGAATCATCTTGAATTAAAGATAAAAGATCGGGAAGAGACGACATGATAAAAATTAACCGCCCTTGTCAGAGATATATCCCACCTTGCTTAAAAATTTGGGCAATTTAGATTTCAAGGTTGAACATGCCTTATTTAAGGGTTGAACTGGACTTCCGTGGCTGTCGACGGATACACCGGCCGTAGAACAAAATTCCAGGAGCATGTCATGTAAAGCCTTACCCAACACCAATGGCTCGGTGGCCGACTTTTGTGGATCACCTAAATATATTTGGTCATCTCTACCATCACCTATTAATATTTTCTTGGCATCAATACCCAAAGTACCATCACTTAGTAGTGTTATAACACACTGGCTATCACCTGGTGTGCCTTCTTTTACAATTCGAACGCTTCCGGACTTTCGGCCGATTATCCTAACCTCGTCCGACTTTGTAACAACAAAAGGTTTAAAGCCGGCTTCCAGGGCGCTTCCGGCCCAGTCACCTTCAGGGTATGCCAAACCAAAGCGCTGATCGCCGTCAAGTTTCATTGAAATATTAATTCTGCTCAGATCATACTCAAAATCCGGATCGCCTTCTCTAGGATTTGCTGAGATATTGCTGGGGCCGGATTGTTGAGGATTTAATGGCGCAAAATTTATAGGATTTTTCTCGGTCTCATCATATCCTCTAAAGTTTGAACTCTTTCCGGCGGAAGTGCCAACCTCCTGGCCACGTCCGGCTACAATGTCTATAGCACCGGTTGATAAGGCGTCTTCGAGTTGCCACTTAGAGGGGGGTGAAGCACCTTCATCAGTTATCGTGCTGTTTAGCTCCGTGGGGAGTTGGCCCTGTCTTAAAATTGAGCCAGGTGTACCGGGGGTAGCATTTGATAAATTTGCCACTTCAGGAATATAAAACATAGCCTTGTTGCTAGCTAGCGAATTCTCATCACTACCTGCATAGGGCACCCCTTTAAATTTATCAATTTGTGGAGCGGATGCTTCGTCGGCCGCGCTGTAACCACGGGATTGGCCCAAACAGATAAGTGTGTTATTGGAACCTTGCAAAGTGAGATCGCCCGGGCGGGGTGTGAAACGAGGGACAGACTCAAAAGTTGTTGCTCTGGATGCCAAAGAGCCGGTGAATATTTGATCATACCGTTCGACCGGGGAAACGGGCATTGAACTTTGTGTATTTCCCCCATTTGGAAATTCATGAAACTTTGGATAGGGTGGTTCCATCTTTACGTTCGATTCCATCATCTGGCGATCTAAATGAGTATAATTTATATCATCAACAAAGTTCGGGGCGTGAACCCTGCATACCCAGTACGCAATATCATTAATGTTATTGGGATCCGGATCAAATATCCACACAATTTCCCCAGCTTTGATGGGAAGCATAAGGTGGGGCGGAAACATAGGATATACACACATCATGTCGCTTGTTAGACGTGCGGCCGCACCCTCAGTAATCTGCACAAGCAAAGAGTTTCTCGGGGCTGCGTCAAATATTTCCTCATTTGATGTCCTGTCACGATATGATAATCGCCTTGCTGGGCTGAGTGCTGACGGATCATACATCACCTCACACACGACTGCCTTCGTAAATATTAGCGAAGGTACACCATCTGCGGGTGAGGGATTTTCCCTAAGGGCTACCTGCCCTAGAAAAGCCCCCACAGGATCTTGTGCAAAGATAGACACTATTAGTCACCATTAATCTTTGAAAAAATATCATCTGGATCAACTTTTGTGGCGCGCTCCTCGGATTTGTTTATGAGCTCTGCCAGCTTAAGGATCTGCTCATTGGAGCGACTCATTCTCTCCAAATACTTTGCCAAGGTAGGTCCTAACGTTATGTGTTCAGTGGTGCCTTGTTGCATCTGTTTAAATGCGCTGGTGAATAGCATTCCGGCATTTTCCCTATCTGTAACTGCATTATGGTAAATCTCTTTCCACAGCATCTTCTTTTTGTCTTCGCTTGACTCAATCGAATCAAGCAAATCTGCGAACCCATCAATTTTAGAATTTATATCAGAAAACTTATCAAGCATGGACGAAATTTTTTCTATATTATCACTCATTTATCCTCTCTTAATTTTTCTTTGATTATTTCTTTATAGTGTTTTCTAATGGACGCCATGGCGACTGACAATTGTTTTGGGCTTAGGCCCGATATGTCTCTTACATAAACAAATATTGCTCTTTTATTCAAGAAATCAAGCTCATCGATATTCTTAAATACCGTATCTATAGCATTAATACACCTGACTTCTTTCTCGCCCCTTACACGCCCTGCAATCACCTCCAATATATTATATATCTCTTGACGAAAACCACGATTTATTAAAATTTCGTCAGGAGGTGGGGAAAAATCAAAGTTTGATAAAATTTGTAGATCAATTTTTGACATAGAATCAACATCGCTTAAGCTAGTATGGCGGTATGACGTCTTTTTTAGCTTTCTCGTATGCATAATGAGCCAGTTTTTTGCAACAACGTTGAAATAAGAAAAAGCCTTTGTACCGCGGCTTGGATCCCATTTATTGAGCGTCTCGTATAAAAAGCTAACACAATCATTTTTTAGATCCTGATAGCTTTCCATTGGGGTTATAAACCCATATACAAATATCAAGTTCTCAGACAGTTTATCAAAGGCAGGCAAAATATGCTCAACATATAACTTCTCTTTTTCTTCTCTAGATTCACAGTTCTGATAGTTTTGAATTGACTCTTGTGTCTGAGGGCTGAAGTATAAGTTTGACTTTCCCTTTTTTCTTTTTATTTTTTTAATCTTCTTTGTCAAATCTATTCCTCAGTTTCCTCATTTTCATCTTCGTCTATTTTTTCTGGCTTGTTGACCAATATATTAGCAATATAGAGTACTGAGTCTTGACAGCCCTTTACATCTTTTAAAACCTGTCTTATTTCAGCACTATCATAAAATAGTGGTGTCTGTAAGATTTTAGAGATTGATGCATATCTCTCATCTAATACGTCTAAAGACTCCTCAATCGCATCTTCTACCTTTATTATAATAAGTGCAAACTTTATTAAAAAATAAACTGTTATTGTCAGAAGAAACAATAATATAACTGTAAGTACCCACAAAATTGCTTACTCCAAATAGTGCCCTATGGTCTCTTCATAGTTTGCGTTTATTGCTTCTTGCTTATACAGGGGTACAAGCTTTTCCTTAAGATCTTCAGCCCACTTGGTAGGTGCTGAATTGCCTTTATAAAACTTTCTCAATCTTTTCTTCGCGTCATCTTCGCGCGGTTCAGCCCACCTGGAACCCTTTATAAAGATAACATTGTCGATACGTGTTGGATCAATATCAACCATATCATATTCTACCCCTATAAACTTTCCCTTTCCGAGGAAGTCTAGATGTCCAGACCACGAAGTAGCAATAACGGGTAGGCCGGAACATGTTGCCTCAAGTAGAGGAAGACCGTAACCCTCACCCCTTGTTAGCGATACTAGCGCCTTTATCTTGGGATGCCTATACAGGCTAGCCATTTCTTCTTGTGTCATCGTACCATGTAACAGATGGAATTTGGGATATTTTCCTGGACGGACCTCTTTTAAAACAGAGCTGAATGTATTCAACGTTACTTGCTTGTCTATCTTTGTGTTACGGCCGCTATTCGTCTTAAGGACAATACCTACGTCCTTATCATCCTTAAATTCTTCGCACAACCACTTAAGAGTATAAAACAGGTTCTTTCTATCATTTTTAGGATTATTGCCTGTTAGTTGTCCTACCACTAAAAAGTTAAAATCCGTGCTTAATTCTAAATCAAGGGATTCTAATTCACCATCAACAATCTGTTCATAAATTGCCTCCGGGACAACATCTAAAGGCTTACTGACATATCCTGTGTTCTCAAGACAGCGCTTCGCGTGGGTGGAAGGAACAATAACATGATCCATATCATTACATGCGTGGACCCAGCTGCCATTGCACCTGTCAGTCTCCACAACCGCTGACATTCCAATATTTGTTCTGGCTAGGTTGGGATCCCATTCATTGGGTAGTTGAAGTTGTATGGAAACATCAAACCCTCCTTCAGGAGGGGGATTTGAACGGCGCATAATTTCACCAATCAAACCATTTTCAAGATCTGGATTAACCATCCAGCTAGTCATTCCCCATGGAACAATACCAACGTGAAGATCTATATTTTTTTTAGTTAAAAGATATTTGAAAACCTGTCGTGAGTGGGTACCATATCCTGAATAACTTAAAAGGGGCGCTCTTAAAATAACTTTTTTCATTACTTTTTCCTATAGGGTTGTGCAGTTCCATGGCTCATATCTAGATCTCCAATTTTCATGGAGCTCAGTCAAAGTCTCATCCCATCTGGTGACGACATCATTCAGATTAAATTCAGAGTCCACATACTCTAACACTTTTTTACTTAACTTTTCTCTTTCGTCAGGAGACAATTCATATAATTTCATTATCCCCTTTGCTGTCGTCTCATTTGAACAATAATCTTCATAGATATAGGGAACCTGTTGTGAGCCAACGAGACTCTTAAGCTCTACGGGAAGTGCAACGCCATTTTCCGTACCATCGCGGTGATCAACAACCTGTCTGGTAAGACCACCGGTTTGCACGGCAATAATTGGGTTTCCTGTCTGCATAGACTCTAGGGTTGAAAGGCCGAAGCCTTCAGCATAACTTATTTGTATACATGTATCAGTGATGTTGTGAAGGAGATTCATGTGATCAAAGGAGACCCTCTCGGTTGAAAATACAACATTATCCTTTATTCCCAACATCTCAACAGCGCTAAGCAGATTAGGGCCCTCTTGGTCCAGTGGATCTGTATGCATTAACAATGTAGCTTTTTTGTGGCCGTGCTGTTCTTCAAGCATATCAAGAAATAATTTCCATGATTCCAAGACATCATTCGGACGTTTTCGCCTGGCATTCCTATTAACCCATAATGCAACGAAATGGTCAAGTCGCTCTTTACCCAAAAACTGTTCTCTAAATTTCATTTTTTCGTGTGCCGGTAATGGAAAAAACGTATCTTTGGGTAATGCATGTGGAATAAAATTTGTTCGCTCTGGTACTATTTCTTTACACATTCGGTATGTCAAGTGAGAATGACAATTAATTAAATCTGTTGACTCATAGAGAACTTTATTAAATTCTGGAACGGGATAATTATCCCAAACATGCCAGTACGCAATGGGACATACCTGGTGGATTTCATCTTCCATCTCCCACAACCAAATAAAAAAGCGTGGATCCGTAAATATTAGTATTAAATCCGGGCGTTCGGTAGCTAGTGCCAGCCTAATCGTATCCCGATCACCGAATCCATCAATTGGTTTAATAATAAAATCATCATTGACCACAACGGTTTCGTAATTATCATGTTTAATTGCAGCGCCGAATTGTCTTACGGTCCATTTTCCTGTCTTTATAAGACCCTCTGCAAGATATCTACTCTGACAACCGACACCAGACGTACATAGCGCGTGGTCTGACAATAACAATATTTTCTTCTTCATTTATACACCATTAAAATCTAGATTAATCATAAATGCCATAATTCATCAGTTAAATAAATAGAAAATTTATTCAACCACAGCTCGTCCTTTCATTTTTTCCCAATCCCTATTCTCTCTTACCTCGTCATTCTTTTCTCTTACTGCTGAAAGTACTCTTGGAACAACGTCCATAGATTTCATATGAAAAATGAGTGCGGATATATCTTTCGGAAAACAGTGGCCACCAAACCCATAATGCCCATCGGGACCGGGAACGGAAAAGTGTGATTTTCCTAAACGGTTGTCATATAAGGCATACTCTGTGACCTTATCATAATCTATCCCTAGCGCTTCACACATTTGATACATTTCATTTGAAAATGACACCTTCGTTGACAAGAAACAGTTAATAAAATATTTCACCATTTCAGCGTGTGTTGAACTAGTTTTTACAATAGGAATCGTAGGAAATGCCTTTCGAAACATTGTTTTCACGCGTGAGGATGATGGTCGCTCACCACCTATTATAATTCTTGACTGATTTTTAAAGTCATCAAATGAATTTGCCTCAGTCAAAAACTCTGGACTGAATACAACACTGACACAATCCGATGTTGCCTGATTTAATCTTTCAGTCGTGCCAGGAGGTATTGTTGATTTAAGTATTAATATCTTGTTGCTTAATTTATTAGACAAACAAAACGTATCGATACTATTGACAGTGTTCTCTACTAACGTGGTTACACACTCACCGGTTTTTGCCATGGGTGTGGGTAAACACACAAATATCATGTTTGCTTTTGTGACGAGCTCATTTAAAGATTCACATGTAGAAAGTTCTTTGCGAATATCATATGTCTCTATAGTATAAAAGGAGCTTAGCCCCTCACGAATTGCTGAGCCTACAAATCCCTGGCCCACAATGCCCACAATGTCATTTTTCATTTTTTCTCCTTATGTACAATGTTCTGTATTATAGAATTGACAAAATGTACATGATTCCCTGTTCTTTATAAAGAAACCCCTCCTAACGGAAGAAATCATGTTATTTACTATTTTTCGTGCCTTTTCGATGGCTTTTGGTCCGGAAGATATTTTAAATAGATCACACATCTTTCCTGGTTTACCACCTCTCTTAAGAAGCACAAATCCGCAGCCAACGTCTTTTAGCGGGATATCATTTTTTGTTGCCCAGAAATATTTGTAAAGTATAATCTGTGCATGGGTCAAAAAATCTTGCTTCTTTCTTCTATCCCACCCGTAAGACTTTGCTGTTTTCCAGTCAAGGATCCAGTATTTATATGTCCCGTTCTTTCTTGGGACCTTAATAATGACGTCTATAAATCCCTTAAAGAGCATTTCTTTTTCCGGAATTTTTTCGTATAGCTCTTCCTCTGCCTGTACAGGTTCCCAGCCGGGAAACTCTTTATCTAAAAAAGCCGGAACGTCGTTCCACATGTTAGAGGCCCATGTGCACCACTCTTCAACGGGATGATACTTGTACCAGCCAGGTTGTTTTTTGACCCATTCAGGATCATCAAACCCGTTCTTTGTCCATGCATCTCGAATATTCTGAAGGAGTTTTTCACGGGGTACCTTACCGGTATTTATATAACTTTCACACCCTTCATGAATATTAATACCAAAATCTAGATAAGGAGATGGCTCACTAAGATCTATTTTATCTATGTGTTGTAGTTTATGTCTATAAGGGCACTCTTTCCAATTCCTTACTTCAGAATATGATACGTGCCTCTTTCCTGTTGGGAATTCTTTCATCTATAAAGTATAAACAAAATACCGCGAGAGTTCAACTAAGTTTTATATCAATTATCTTAGCTGGTCAATATTTTCAACAACCTTTTTGATTGCTGCCACAATATTTTTCATATGTTCCATATCATAAGGTGCACGAATGTCTAGCGTGGCTATCAGTTCCTCGCTATATAAGCGCTCAACTACCGGGCAGCCAGGATTTTCATAATCAATATGTGATGCATAGTCTCTAATCACCCAATGCTTATTAGAACGATAGATATCTTGTTTATAGAGGGGGGGAACATAACCACACGCAAAATTTACACCTTCAGCATTTAGAGCCTCTACAAATTTTTCCCTACTTACACCTGAGTCAAGCTTTTTATATCTCATAGGGAAATTATACCATGAAGGTGTATGATCATATTCGGGAATCATCAATTCAATATGTTTAGTGTCCTTTAAGTTTTGCATTAAATATTGGCCCATCTGATTTTTTAATTCTAGTACACACCCTAACTTATTCCACTGTGCAGTTGCAAATGCTGCGCTGATCTCTGTCATTCTAAAGTTATAGCCTATTATGCCTGAATTTCCATATACATCAAAGCAATAATCGTACGCGGGTGAACCGGTAGCCACCTTTGCAGTAGAAGCCACCTCACCGTGATTTCTGACATATCTCATACCATTATTAATTCTTTCATCATTGGTTATTGCGATACCACCCTCACCGGATGTTATATGCTTTGACTCTGTCAAACTAAAACCACCGACATGCCCAATCGTACCACATAAACTACCTTTATAGAAAGACATGGGAGATTGTGCACAGTCTTCAAAGACAAATAAATCATGTGCCGATGCAATACTCATGATCTCGTCCATATCCGCAGGTATACCAAAAAGATGCACAACAAATATCGCCCTTGTTTTATCAGTTATTTTTCTTCTGATGTCTTCTGGATCAATACACCCGCTATCTTCACACACGTCAGCAAAAACAGGTATCGCACCACATGAAATAATCGACGTTGCACAAGATGTCATTGTGTAAGGTGTGATAATCACTTCATCACCGGCCTCTAGCCCTAAGGCTAGCATAGCAGCGACAATCCCGTTTGACCATGTATCAAATGCAACGGCATGCTCAGCCTGTGTAGAACTTGATACAACCTCTTCAAAATTAATGACCGCCGGGCCGCCCTCATAATTTCCTGCACGGAAACCGGAGAATTTGTTTCTATTAAAACACTCTAAGATTTCTAATATTTCTTGTTTGTCAACATTTGGCCATTGATGATCCACTTTGCTCTCAATTACCGGTTTACCACCATTTATAGCTAACTTCATTATTTTTTCCACTCCTCGGGGACTTTGCCGTCTTTTGTCATTGATGTAATTCTACATTGAAACTTTCTATTTTTATAATTCTTATTTTTTATTGGAAGGCTTACTTTTTTCCCGGTTTCATGGGACATATAAATCCCTACCGCTACTTCCAAAGATTTCACTGCATCTTCACCTGAGCACATTAATTCTTCATTGTCATTTATTGTTGCCAATATATTTTCTATGGCTTTTGCCATGGGTGAAATGCCTTGAGAGCCCCTTATAGTTTCATTTATATATTTGTCGCCATGCAACCTGTAACCCTCTAGAAGAACCTTTTTTGTCATAGCAAATATTGTTGCTTTATCACCCCTGGCATTTATACCGAGTTGAGGGTTCTCCTTCCAGGCACAATCAACATATGCCGACATGTTATTTTCAAACTCTAGATATGCCGTACATCCCGGATCATTTGAACCATCATCTATAACGGACCCATTGACCGCAGTAGGTGTTGTACCCGAATACATTATCGAAAGATCTATTAGGTGAGTTCCACAGTTCATTAATCCCACATGAGACTGGCAGTCTAACACGTATGGTATACCAATTGCGCCAGACTTTATCCTATCTGTAATGTCTATATGCAAATCATCCCATCTTCTCCAATAGTTAACCGCTAGCTTCACGCCTTTTTTCTTGCACTCTTTGATCATTTTATATGATGTTGATAATGAATTAGAGATAGGCTTTTCACACCATATAGCTTTTAGTGAAGAACAGTGCTTTAATGCCAGCATAACAAGATCATAATGAGAATCAACCGGTGTGCATATACTCAAAATATGGATATCTTCTTTTTCAAACATCTCTTTAGGGTCATTGTATACACCTTCAACCTCCCACCGATCACAAAACTCAGCCAGGGCTGATTGTGAAGGGTCACATGCGGCAATTAGACTTACAGACTCATTAAAAGAATAGGCTCCGGCATGTGTACATGGTTTCTGTGTTGCTAACAGATCCTCAAACTTACCCGCTATTCTACCACATCCCACTATTGCTGAATTGTACATCATGCATTCCTTGTATCATCATTAACATACGTTGCGCCTAGGCCTGCATTAATTTCCATCATACCCGGGGTCTTTAATAATAAATCACATATGTCTTGTAGGGTACATGAATATCCCAACTTATCAAAAACCTCATTAATAAACACTAGGTCTTCTTTATAATCAAGAGTTAACCTGGTACCGTCAGGCACGTTATAGGGAGGCGCTGGAAACTTAAGAATCTTATAGCGATCAGGGTTTCGATATATATAAAGTGAAACATTCTCTAGATCATCCGGATCGCTGGTTCGTCCTGAAACATCACGAAGAGTCTGTGTAGAAAATACTTGGACATCACTACCTCGTGGATATGCGTTTGTTATTGTTGTGTTTGCAACATAGTCTACATCTTCGCTTAGATAAAGTTGCACATGTTGATCAACAAGAACGGGATCAATCATAGGACAATCACCCGTAAGCTCAACAATGATATCAGCGTTATTATGCTCAGCAGCTTCCAAGACTCTCATAAGTACATTACTTTCGCTACCCCTATAAAAGCTTATGGATTCTGACTCTAGATATCGACATAATTCATCATCATTTTTGTTGGTTGTGGTTGCGATAATAACATCATCAATTAGCTTACTAGACATCACACGATCAACCATTATCTTAATCATGGGGTAATCACCATGTTTCATCATAACCTTTCCAGGAAGCCTAGAGGATGACATCCTGGCCTCTATAGTAGCGCATACTTTCATGATAATTTTCCTGATTCATTTTCTGCTAGTTCTTTTAAAAGCTCATTAATCTTAAAGTCACAATACTTTATTTTTTTAAAAATATCCCGAGCCTCAACAGGACTAACCCTGAATGCTAGCTTTACAACATCCATCCAGTGTGTGTTATTTTTTGCCCTGATGGCTTGAACCTCGTTAATAATGTCTTCGTCGCTTCTACTCTTTAAATCTTTCACTGTAGTCTCCCAGTTATTAAAAATTCCTAAGGTTTTGAAGTATATCTCGCTAGTCTTTTTAAGATGAAATGTCCCGTCAGGTACCTGTTTAACCCTATCAAACTTTCCTGCTTTAATTAGATGCCATTTTCTTATAAAGAGGCTTTCTATTGAAGCCCTTAGCTTCCAGTATGATGTTGACAATGTATCATCATCATTTATTCTCACTTTTTCTTGAAATAAGATATCACCGGTATCAATACCATCGTCCATCATGTGGATTGTTACACCCTTCGGGGTATCATCAATGATACTCCAGATGTTTGGGTACATCCCCTTATTCCATGGCAAATATGAGATATGCAGGTTTATAATCTTTTCGCTATAGGCTTCTATCACATTCTTCTTTATAATGTGTGTATAGCCGTAACTTATTATAAAGTCAGGATCAATATTATTGATTTCTTGTAGACTGATCTTCTCTGTTGTCTGTGTTACGTTTGCTTCTTTAGACAAAAACTGTAAAATAGGAGAATCATTATACCCTAAAAATAAAATTTCTAACATATAATATTCCTTATTAACTGAAATTTTTCTGCATGTTTTAATCCTACCTCATTTCCATTCACGGACATTCTGTTTAAGATACTTTTATAGCTACGTGTGTGTGGATATTCACGCATTTCATCATCATAAACTTTCAACGCAGCCATCTTTTTGTCTACAAACTCATCAACATCGTAATATACATTACCATTAAAATTTGATAACGGATTATAGTCAGTTGATGATGGTACGTGATAAGCCAAGATTTTTTGTGAATGTTCGACTTGAGGACGAAATACAGTAACTGTGGCCCTATAAACCAGAGAGTGATCAATATTTAAGCATCCAGGGTGGTGTGTAAAAATTAAATCCGGGCTAAAATCAACGGCAGACTCGATGAATCGACAAATGTCTAACATACTAACTGTGTCCATTTCATTATCCGGAAATTGTCCTGACCTGTAATCATGTATTCCAAGGATCTTAGAGACTTCTTCTAAGCGGGTATTTCTATTTCCTTCATCATTTCTTGCACCAACCCCATCAGTAAATGTAATAAGTCTAACCTTGGCTCCAGCACTAGATAGTTTCGCGATTGTGGCACCAGCGCCCAGGGTTTCATCATCCGGATGTGCTGCTAGTACTAAAATATTCTTATTCATCATTTTTGCTAATCCTTACATCACACAATACTTCATTTTCATTACTCATCTGTGCCCTCGAAAAACTAAGCGTATACTTTCCCATATCAACGTGTGCGGATGGATATCCTTCAGCATCTAACATTTGAATAAATTGATACACCCTGTGTATATTGTCACAGTCCAGAGGGAGCAAATTGTCTTTTCGACGCCTGTAGGGTTGGGATGATAATACGTTCTGTGGACTTGGTTGTAGTTTTTTAAAAACACAATCCTCAATCAGGGAAGAACTTATACTAGCAATTGACATCCAGATATCAAAAAGACTACCCTGTAGGGACATATGTCCTGAACAGTAAATCGGGCCTGCGTCGACTTCGTCGGTCATCTCTAGTAGGTTAACCCGCGTCTGGACCACACCTTCCATAATTTGATTTTGTAAGGGGGATCCCCCACGCCCTTTAGGTAAGTTTGCCGTATGAATAACTACACACTTACATTTTTCATGAATGCTGCGAGGAACAATCGTTGACCAGTGAAAAAAGAAAATGTATGATACATCATCCAAATCTAAAGCTGATAATTCACAGTCATCTTTGACCCATGACCACTCATTAGATTGTCTTAACCTATCAAATAGAAAGCTCGACCACGCGTTGTTCTTGGATGCTAATATTAGCTTTTTCAAGTATCTAAATCCTCCCAAAGAATAACAACGTCTTCCGGAATATCCTTGTTCACCCTAAGACCGACAACATCAAAATATTCCTTTGAAGGAACAGAACCTGATAATGACGGGCGTTTTGTTGTAATATTATCTAGTGATAAAATATCACCCTTGCGCATTCCCTTTTTAGTAACAACCGATCTCATACATTTTGTAAATGCCATCTCACTCTTTGAGACTGATGATGACTTATACAACAGCGTTGATTCTATTACTCGAATATTTTTAATCATATTGATTAATTCATGTGGTTCAATTGCAAAGCCGTGATCGGGTCCGGGAAGAGCTCTATCAAGCGTAAAGTGCTTCTCTATTGTCGTTGCGCCCAATGCAACAGCAACTGGAGGTACCAATATTCCCTCCGTATGATCCGATAATCCAACGCTAATCGGGCACTTATATTTCATGTTTTTTATTTTTTTAATCTGCCCCAGACATATATCATTATGAGGTGTGGGATAAGCATTATTACCATGCAAAAAAGTTATGTCAGGAGAAGGATTTTTTTCTAAAACCCATCCGATAATATGACCGACAGTGACTAAGTCGACTCCAATGCCGGCAGTAATAATAAGTGGAAGGCCGGTTGAGGCTGCATGTTTAACGATCCTGGGGTCTGATGCTTCAAAGCCGGCTATCTTCAGGCGCTGTACACCTATATCATAAAGATCATCGATAGCCCACTCATCAAAAGGTGTCGAAATAAATTCAATTCCCTGATCGTCACAATACAACTTAAGATCCTTTTGCCAGTGACGGGGTAGCTCGATATCCTTAATAAGCTTGTTAATGTCTTTATAACCTGCAAAGTCAGGTGTATTTTTGACGTATAAGGTCTCTGACGTGTATGTTTGAAATTTTACGGCATTCGCATTTGCTAACGCAGCTGCATTTATTAGTTTCTTCGCCATGGAAAAATCACGATTATGATTGGCTCCGGCCTCGGCGATCACATAGGTCTCTTTCTTCATAGCATACCTCTAAACTAGTATAAACAACATCGTCTAAAAGTTCAAGTATGAAGTCCTAATTTTATCATATCGTATAAGGTATCTTCATCGCTATATGAAATCGCATCGACAATAACTCCCTCTCTAGAAAACCCACATTTTAAGAAAGATCTTTCTGAGCCCTTGTTCCTGATATCACATCCGGCGGTGAATATTTTTGTGTCATAATGTGTACTAACATATTTTACTAGTACAGAAATAGCATCAGTTGCGATACCTTTGCCCCAATAACTTTTTTCCCCTATTATTATTGAAATATCACCCTCATATAGCGTAGCATCTTTAAATTGCATACTAATTACACCCAGTAATTCTTTAGAAGGTGCACAAATTGCTAATTGTAGCTTGAGGGGATCTTTGTTATTTTCGTATAAAAAGCTTAACTGCTTATTTTCGTTAGTCTTTGCCGTTCTATGTACAGAATATTCTAGGATTGTGGGGTCTGAAAACCATTTAGTCCACCTAGGGACGTCACCCTCGGTCATAGGGCGGAGGAAACAAATATTTCCATCTATTTTTTTACAAGATGGTACCATTCAGTTCTTTTACCACCGTTGTGTTAATCTTGTCTAAGAACTCATCTTTGGTTAAGCGGCCGCTCGAAAAGCTTGTATACTCTGTCATACTTACAGGCTTTTTATCCTTAAAAATACTGGAGTGATGAATCTCTGAGGATATTCCATAACAATACCCTAAATCATATGTCTTACACATGTCGTTCATGGATATCATCGTCTCATGTTGTTTTTCCCCCGATCTGGCGCCAATTAACTTGGGCTCAATATCAGGGCGAATAAATTCGAAAACATCACCCATCTCTAAGGACTTCATTTTAGGAATAAAAATTTCATTAGACACGCCATGTTGAGCAGCATATCGGGTGAGCTCAATTGCCTCTTCAATTGTTATCCAAAATCTGGTCATCGTAGGATCAGTGATAAAGAACTTGTTGTTACTTGTGTCGCTTAAGTTCTCAATAATTGAACCTCTGGATCCAATAACATTTCCATATCTAACTATATGATAGCTAGTAGTATCGTGGTAATAGACCCTTGAACCTAAGAACACCTTCTCTAGACACAACTTAGTAGCGCCATATAGGTTTATTGGATCGGCTGCCTTGTCTGTGCTAAGTGCTACAACTTTTTTTACACCATTATTGGCAGCTGCCTTTGCTACATTGAGTGCACCGACAATATTAACATTCACGGCTTGCTCGGGGTTATATTCACACACCGGCACATGTTTTAAAGCAGCAGCATGCAGAACTAGATCTACGCCTTTCATTGCAAGACATAATCTGTCGAAGTTTTGTATATCCCCAACAAAAAAACGAATCTCGCATGTATCTAACTTAACACTAAAATCTTTTGCATCCACAACCCTTTCGGAGTATTTGGTCTTTAGATATCGTGAAAGTCGTACTTGCTTAAATTCGTCGCGACTGAACACTATTATTCTCTTGTGCCATTTGTGTTCGATAGCATTAAGAATATATGAGGTACCGAAGGTTCCTGTACCCCCAGTTATTAGTACATTATCCATTGTTTTCTCCAAAATTCGACAATAAAAACTCATCAATGGGAAAGTTGAATTGTTGAACGTGAGATGAATTTTTCATAAAAGTATTTAATGGTTCAATTATAGAATCCAAAGTATCATTTGTATTAATTATACACGTATTTTGTTCCTGGGATAGTCTATAATTTTTTAATGTACCTCCCACGATATTTTCATACAGACTATCGTCGACTTTTCTATATGGATCTTTCCAGAATGAAATAAATCTTGCACCCAGCTCTTCTGCCTCAACTGATGCAGACGTTGCCATACCAACGGAAAACTCGGATACTGCTAAGAGGCTTAGGCCTGGGTGCCATAAAGTTGTTGGGACACCACTAGAAAAGAAATCATGATTTATAGATGCAGCAAAAGCATTACCATACTTCATTTTATTTTTTAGTATTATCACTAAATCGTTTGCCTTACAGTATGAAACAATATGATCATAGATTTTGGACACCCTATCATTTAATTTACTGTCTCTTGCCATACCCGCAGATGCATCATTATCAAAATAAACGTTTGAAAATACTGTGACGTATTTCTTTTTTGGATCAAGCGATAGCTGTTGACATATTCTATCTCTAGTCTCGCCGTGCAGAAAGAAATACTTTGGGCATGGGGATGATGCCTCATGATTTAGATGATTGTATACTGGCACAATACTTTTTTCCACGTATAACTTTCTGTAACCAGGCTGTACCGTTTTCTTCCATGGTTTATCATGGGTTCGATTTAAACTCTCACCAACCCAACTTACCACGATAAACTTATCAATATGTTTAGTGGGTGCAAAAAATGGTAAAAAATCTTTTGTTATAAACCACCTGCATCCATCGATTAATGTGTCAAACTCATTGTCCTTAAAGGAGTTATAAGAAATAAGGTGTGCCGGATTAATCCCTGTATTTTTTAATAGCCTAATTGACTCAGTGGGTGATGTTATTTTACCACTAGGCTTGTATACAACGACCAGATCTCTTCCGTATGTAACTGAGGCTATAAGAAAATAATTGAATATCCATATATCTTGTGCATCCGCCAAAAATAAAATATCATAAGTCTTATTTTTTATCATTTTGCTTATTTCCGTAAGTCATTTGCAATATTAACAATATCCACTAAAGAGTTTAAGTCTATTCAAATTTTAAAAAGTACACAAGTATTGATTACTTGGTTATAATTAAGGAATGATTACTAAAGAAAACATTGAAGACTTAATCAAAGAATTGCATGGTAAGGAATATTGCGGTTATGAAAACTTTAAATCCCGCCTAGCAAACACGATTGATAAAGACAAAAAAAATGAAATACTGAATTCTTTTATTGAGGGCTACGACTTACTATCTCATGCTCTACACACATTTGACATGTTAAGAAATCATGAAATATCTAAGTGTAACAAGCATAAGTTAATATTGAATGAATTGTGTACCAATGGTATCTATAAATGGGAAAATTTATTTGTAGAAAATGACATGATAAAAATAACACAATTTATCTCTGCGATTGAAGAAGCGTTGGGTAGTGATATCACAGGAGGAGGTAAGGTACAATTATACCAAAATAATACACCTACAGGAATCCAAACATTAGCTAAAAATGATCATAGCATGCCACATCACGGAGAGCTTAGGTGTCAATCTAAGAGCCTGGGTGGTCACCCTCCTGGTGTTGAAATATTGGCAGGAAATGAGAAACTTCTAAACACAGCAAAAGAATATATGGTGAACCCAGACACGACATTTTATCGTTCTACAATTTCATGGCTAAACCCTGCTGAGAATACACACATTGGATGGCACATTGATAGTGTTTATGATGTACTAAAGGTCATGATATTTTTAACTGATGTTGGGCTAGAAAATGGGCCCATGTACTTTCTCAAAAAAACAAATACATCTACCTACAATACAGTTAATAAATTTAGACACAATGTATTTTTATGGAAGCCATCAAAAGAAAAAGCACCAAGAATGTCTGATTCATATCATGAACTAGTTCATGATCCCGATCCAACGGCGTTGGAGAAAGAAGCAATAATAAGCGTCGGTGGTGATATGTTCGAAAGAGTAGTTGCTACCGGGAAAAGAGGCGATGCTATTCTCTTTGAAACTTCAGCAGTCCATAGTGGCAATAGGGCCCTAGAGACAAGAAAGACAGTAATATTATCGACACCAAATGAAATATCAACGCCTAAAAATATATTTTTGTCTTATATCGGATACCCACGAAAATAATTGACAATTACCAACTGATTTCCCAATCCTTAAACTCAGCTGCCAAACAGTCAACCTTATAATCTTTTCGGCCGCCGGCAATTTCCTGAACTTTATTTTTGGCGGTGTTACGAATACCATTTAGACCATGGGTTAGCTCTAGGTTATTGCCATCTTTAATACCTTTTCGGTAGTTCGACTCGTTGTGCCAAATGTGTAAATTCATTTGTGACAATACAACAATCGCTCTTATTACCTCAGCGGTAACAGGTTGATTACTTTCATCTAGGTGCTGCTGAATATCATGGACTATATCAGATATTTCTTTTGCATATTCACTCTTGTGCTCAGTTATAAAAACTTCTTTTAGTTGAACTATGCTTAGTCTATCTATAAGCTCAGACAGTGTAGGTAAATACTTTCTATTCATAATTTTAAATCTCGTTGATTGTATTGCATAATGTAATAATTTGCTCTTCTGTAACCTCTGTATGATTCCCCAAATAAAGACCATACGTGTGAATATGATCTAGGTTACTGAGAGTGTGGGTCGTATATTTTCCGGAATATTTTTCAAAATACGGTTGCCTAATCTGGTTTCCGCCACCGGCGGTGCCAACCCTAAACTCTATATCATTTTGACTCAAACATGTTTTTACATGTTCAAATAATACAGGATCCGAATCATTTAAAATCAGCGGCAATGAAAAATTACTAGAACCTTCTTTTCTAAACTTTGTCTGATATTTTTCTTGTGATAGGTTGTCCAACCAGGTATCTAGATTATTTTGTCGTATAGTGATATTCTGATCCAGACGCTTAAGCTGATTTCTTCCTATAACTGCATTTATTTCAGTTGAGCGCATGTTATAACCGGGCATCGCAAATGTAAATAGAGGGTTCAAATGAGGGTATTTTTCTTGGTATTTTTGCCTAGTCTGTGGTGAGGCCTCTCTCGTCATGCCATGTGATCTCAACATTCGGACCACATCATGAATCTCATCATTATTTGTGCAAACAGTACCACCCTCTATGGTTGTCATATGATGCCCAAAATAGAAAGAGAAATTAGACATATCACCGAACGTACCTACCTTTTTCCCATTGAATGTTGCCCCATGGGACTCGCAACAATCTTCTATTAGAATTAAATTATTGTCCTTTATTATCTGTAGCATCTTATCGGTCAAGGCATTAAAGCCTAGAATATGTGTGACTAAAACTGCCTTTGTGTCTTTTGTGATTGCATTTTCAAATGCATCAGTATCTATGGACATAGTCTGGCGATTTACATCAACAAACACAGGATGAAAGTCATGGACAAGCAACGGGACAATATCTGAGACCCACCCAAAAGGGCTAGTGATTATTTCCCCGGTCCCTATCATTTCCTTTAATGCGGAAACCATGATCCAGTTTGCGGAGGCTCCGGAATTAACATACGTTGTATTTTTAACGCCCAACCAGTCGGACCACTCTTTTTCAAAGGCTGCAACATTTTTGCTTTGTGTAAATCTAACATCAGGTGTTGTTATAAACTCTACCAGCTTATCTTTATCGTCTTGTACAATATTATCATTAATTAGCTGCCAGGCGAATTTATTTTTTTCCATAATATTCACCATGTTCTATTAAAAGTGTAGATCTTCCATCCGTTCTTTCATATGCTTTTTTGAATGCTGGAAAGATGTCCTCCGGCTCCATTAGCTCTATTAATTCAACATCAGTCAACATTTTTCTAAATGCATCGGCATGATTTTGTGTATGTTGAGGCCCGGCGTCGATGGGATCTCGTGAACCAACTGAGACTCTTATTATCACCTTCGGCGTCATATCACCTGTGGACATATCTCGAATTTTGTCTAAATGATTTACAAGCTGATTGGCCGCCAAAATAAAAAAATCAAAACGTGGATATAGCGTTACGGTGACGAATCCCTCTAGGGCCATCCCCGTAGATAATCCAAGTTGGGTTTCTTCAAAAACTGGCATCTCTATTCTTTTATCAAGAGGAACTTTTTCTAGTGTACTGGAGATTGCGTGACCGGAGACCCTGCATGCTTGACCCAAGAAGACCACATCATCCTTTTCCCCTAACCACTCCATTGCATTTATTAACTCTGTCTTATATTTCATTTAAAAATTCACCCATTTGCCGGTTCCGTGATGAGGATATCCTAACTTATATTTGTAGTAAATAACGTCATCAGGAATTGCCTGTTTCTTACCCCATGCCATCTCTGTGTTTGTATGAACGCTTATATCATTATCTTCAATTACCCACTGAATTGGTAAATCAAAGTTTTTAGCGTACTTGTAACATTCATGAAAAACACCGGTCTCCGATGTCATGTCTCCTACAAAGCACCACACCATTTTTTCCGATTTTTTTCTTTGTAGCGCCATGGCGGTCCCGACGGCTAGTGGGATTACACCACCTACAATTGATGAGGCGTAAAAATTAGGGTTTATATTATTTGTTCCCATACTCTTACCGGACATGATGGAGTTTAAAAGCTTTGTTTCATCAACGCCGTGTAACAATGCATGATAATGATTTCTCCATGGAACAAAAACCCAGTCATCTTTATCAATGTACTGAAATATTTCAATCAATTCATCTTCATTATTTTTTGATAAATGTATGGGCCCGCGAATATTTCCCGCCTCATACTCTGTCTTTATTTTTTCCTCGAACTGAATTAAAAAATCGGGACTAGTATTAATTTTCCTCTTCTTTTTTAAATGACTAGGTATTTTCATTTATGCATCTCTCTTTTGTAATATTGGATCGGATATCGGCCAATGAATGTTGATATTCGGATCATTCCATTTAATTGTAAACTGATCTTCTACATCTGGATAATTTCCTGAGTATGCCCACTTGTAGTGGAATACAGAACTTTCACTAAGAACTAAAAATCCATTGCCTACACCCGGAGGTAGTAAAACCTGTTTTCTTCTTTTGTCATCCAAGACCATGGTTTCATGTTGTCCATATGTGGAGGAGTTTTCCCTATTATCGACTATCACAAAATATAGTTCCCCCAAAAGACATGTTATTAATTTATGTGACTTAAAGTCGCCATGAATACCACGTAGAACACCTTTTCTTGATGTTGAGACCTTATCATGATTAAACTTAATTTGAGGTTGAAACTCTTCATCTTTCCATAGAGTCCATAAGTCTCCCCTGAAATCTGTATAGACATCAGGTTCATAAATAACAACACCATGTATTTTAGATTTTGGCATCAATCACCCAAAAGCTTCCGTTTCAATCTATGTTTTGTCATCTTTTCAATCTCTGCCCTGGTCTTTTTACCAAATTTATTTTCTATAAATGCTAGATAGTTAGGATCTTCATAATAATCATGAAATGCTTGATCTCTAAACCTAATAACATCGGCTGCGGTTATTTTCTTTGTGTCTAGTGGTCTCATATCATAAGAGTGTTGTGAATAGCCAGAGTATGTCTGGGGTAATGACCAGCCATTTTTTATAGCATCCAAGTAAAGTCGTGATCCAGGATATGCCATAGTGCAGTAAAAATTAACAAATTCGCAATTTAGATCCTTAGCTAACTCGTATGTCTCTTTCATAGATGCTATATCATCTTCTGGTAGGCCAAAGATAAAGTTTCCAATGACATTAATGTTTGCGTCTTGTATCTTTTTGACAAGATCTTTTATCTTTACCTCCGTGAATTTTCCCTTTACAACATCTTTTCGTACAACGGTGTTTCCTGACTCGATTCCTAGTGCTAACCAGTTTACACCGGCCTCTTTTAAGATGTCCAGGTATTCTTCTTTGACGGTATCTATCCTGGCGTATGCCCATATATTGAAATTATATTTTCTATCTATTATTTTCTTACAAAGCTCTAAGAAGTGTGATTTGTTCATTACAAACATCTCATCTGCAATCTTTATATTTTTTATTCCCATGTCATGGAGCTTATCGAATTCTTTTATAATAAATTCAGGATCCCAAAATCTAAACTTATTTCTACCATAGTTCCAGTTTTCTACATTATTATTACCAAAAGGTGCATTAATGCAGCAAAAGCTGCACTTAAATGGACAACCTAAACTAGTATAAAGGGATGCAAAATTTTGTCTGTCATTATTATTCGACATTGCATGCCAATTGGACGTTCGGTATTTGTCCATGGGTAATAGATCCCATGCCATGCCGGGCAGCTCCGTTGCCAAGTCTTTCTGATTTATGATAGGTGCCGGGTGTGTACACTTAACAACACCATTATCATGATACCATAGTCCTGGTACCTTGCTAAGCTCATCAGGATCATTCAAGTCATGACATTCCAGTAGTCCACAAATTGTCTTTGGACCTTCTCCTTGGCACACAAAATCTGTGTCTTCTTCCTGAAGGGTTTTTCTAGATAAAGCTGATGGGTGTAGGCCGAGTAGTAATGTTTTGGTCTCATTATCAATTTGTCTTAAAAGGCCTAGGGTCTCCCTTACGCCGGCCATATTTTGTGTTGAAGCAGAAGGTTGTTGACCATAAACCACAAAGACATTTAATTTAGCCTTCCGACTTGATATCTCTAGTGCACTTTGTTGGTATGTTAATCTTTCTGCCTCACAGTCTAATATTTGTGTACTATACCCTCGATTCCTGGTATGGTTGGCTAAAAGAGCTGCCCAAATAGGGGGCTCAATTGCAGACAAATCTTTACTGAGTTCCTGATAGATTTTTCCCGAAGCGTTGGGATGAATAAAAAGTACGTCTAACATATTAATCACATTACCTGGTTAAAAACGCGCCGTGCTTTTTAACCCTCTCCCTCCAATAGCTCAATAAGTCATCCATTGTTTTCTCGAATGCTATTTGCGGTTCCCAACCTGTATGGTTTGAAAACTTTGTGGTATCCGGTACTTGTAAGTTTGCATCAATAGGACGCATTCTTTCTGGATCCTGGATAATTTCAATATTTTTTACGCTTGATTTTGACACCAAGTACTCAAGCATTTCGCCTATCGTACATGTATGTGTTCCACCGATATTATAATATTCGCCTGCAGTAGGATTAATCGTCACCAGCATATGGTATGCCCTGACAGCATCTCTTACATCTGCCCATGTTCTTAGTGAATTTAAGTTGCCTACTTTTATTTGGGGATTTATAAACTTATTTTCTATCATGGCTATCTGCTTTGCAAAAGTTGACTCTGCAAATACATCACCTCTTCTTGGGCCGGTGTGCGTAAACATTCTAGTTGTCATTACACACATATCATATGCTTCAGCATAATATCGACCAAGCAAGTCAGTCCCAACCTTTGATATTGCATAAGGGGATGCGGGGTGAAAGGGCGCATCTTCATTTATAGGTAAGAACTCCTGTGGTACTTTCCCAAATACTTCTGATGATGCGCAGACATGCACCACAGGCCGAGTGTCACTTAATCTTGCTGCTTCTAATAACTTTGCGGTGCCCAATATATTGGTATTAAGTGTATCTATCGGTGCTACGAAACTAGTCTGTGGGTATGATTGCGCGGCTAGATGAAAAATAAAATCAGGGGGATGTTCCTTAATACATTTTTCTATAGATGACTGGTCATTGAGATCACCAAAAAAAAGACAAATCCTATCCTTATTATTGATCCTAGAAAATAAATGACCTATGTTATCTAAGGAATCATTCCACCTAAGAAACCCCACAATATTCCAGTCAGTATTTTGTAATAAAAAGTCACTTAAATGTGAGCCCACCATTCCTGCAATGCCTGTGATAAGCGCTGTTTTATTTTTTTTCATTGTGGCACATTTATCCTATCAAACATGTCATCAGTTCCTAACGGGCGATGACGCAGATGTGTATATCTTGAATGTATTTCGTCCAGATCACAAACTGTAAAAAGAATATAATCAGGATCAGACAAAGTGTTTTTATTTATTTGTTCAATATACTCGGCACGACTATCATTATGAAACCATATGGACGGTGGAATTGCCTTGTATAGTCTCTTGAGACCTAGATCTTTTGACTTGTTGATGAAATTATTTATTGTTGCATGAGGATCGTCTTCATCTCCTAACACAAATTTGCCAAGTTGTTCATAAATACTACGATGGCACAAGTATGTCGGATCCCATTTTGTATTATGTACTGGAAAGTATAAAATGTTTTCTATTTCTTGGTATTGAGAATAACTGTTGTTGTCTTTAAAGTACTTGTAGTTTTGCATGGCAGTAAAGTTTATCATGTTTGATTCTTTACCTACGGTATCCAATAAAGTAATGTAGTCTTGGATTACATTTCCTTTGCACACGAACTGATTGTCCTCAGCTAAGAACACAAAATATTCACCTGCTGCTTTTTTGCTAGCGGCTTCCAAAGATGACATGTAGCATACATACCATGGTACATCATCAGAAAAATCAAGAAATAAGCATGTCTTATCTATATTGGTTTTTGAGCTTTTTATAATTGATGTTGTCGTTCCATCAAAGTTTACAAAGTTTTTGCCAAAATCAATTCTTGAAAACCAGTCCCTTACGTCTTTGTTACCGGCAGACTCTACTAGAATTAACTCTACATCGGGATATTCATTACATACTAAAAAAGATTTGATTAAATTTTGAAGAAGTGGAATAAATTCTACCTTTCCGTTATGAAATGCTATAGAAACCTTACATGTCATTTTTGTATTTTTTTACCTCATCATAATTAACAACTGCAACACCAAACTTATTAACTACAATTGCCGCGCAATAGTTTGCAAAGGGTATTGATTTTTCGATGCTTTTTGTGTCTAAGTACATTTTAACCAATGCAGCTAAAAATGTATCACCTGCACCGCATACATCCCTATTTTCAGCTCTCTCATCTGCTTGGACTTCATGGGGTGAAAAAATAGTTCCATTGTATGATGCCCCACACTTTCCTAATGTTGTTATTAACTGAAAATTTTGGGGGAAATCAACCACTTTTTTATTTTCAAATGTATTGATTTTGATTATGCAACTTTCAAAACATTGTAGATCTTCTTTTTTAGAATCAACGAAGACAGGCTTTTGATGCTCTACAAATCTCTTACATAACACAGATGCATCTGCGTTCTTGATAAAGCCTTTATCATAATCAGATATTACACATGCATCGTATTCTTTAATATCAATCTTATTGATCTCCTCAATAGACATATGTTTAATTTCATGAGGTTCGTTATCTAGTCTTAGTAAGTGATGCATATGTTGAGATGACACTATACGCGTTTTTGTTATTTCTTCTTGGTGCGTAATTATATCAACATTTAATCCTAGTGATGTCATATTTTTAAGGACATTACTAGCCATACCCGGTCGAGATTCTCGATAATCCTCAACAAAAATTGGTACAGGCGCTTCTGGACTTAGCCTTGAGCACTCGCCAAAAACATACACATCAGTACAACTATCACCTACTAATAAGATTTTATGTTTTTTATCCATCAGTCGCCTATCATATGTTATGATTTTTTAAAAGTATCCATAAAATCTATCTTGAAACCCGGCGTCTTTAGCATCATTCCCCCAGGTACGTATGAATCGTCTACTGTCTTCCATGACATTTTCATAGAATTATTTTCTAACACTATTTTTACCCACCTACCTTCACAAATATTATGATCTAAAAATAACCCTTCTAAATTAAAGATATTATGTTGGTGAGTAGTCATTGTGACTGGTTCTAGATCCTTCTCATAGGTTTTATTCCCAGTATGATAATTGCTATATACGCTAAATAAAGCACCCTCGTTAGCTAATTCATTAACTGCAGCGCCTAACATGCCTTCAAAAGATATTCCAGCGCGCAAATAAGTATCTTTATTGAAGTCAAGCTTTTTATGTAGTGCCATTGCAGCAGATGATGAAATATATAACGGACCAGGTGCTACATATCCGGATGGCAACTTTCCACTAAAGGTGGGAATATATCTTACGCACGCTCCAGCATCAGGTATATTGAAGTAGGGTTGCAGGAATTTTTTACTATCAACTGGATATATGTCACACTCAGTGTATATAAAGTTGTCTATCTCATCATTATTTGACATGATAGACATAATAGAACTAATTGCCTCTAGAGGTTGCTTTCTTTTTGCTTCCTGCTTGTGTCCGTTACTGACATTAATACCTTCCTTACAATTTTCATCACAGATAGGATAGAAAAAGTCGATTAGTGTATGATCAATCTGATCGTGATACTCTTTTAAAGTATCAGTGCTTAAATTACAGAATACATGAGTAATAAAATTTTGATCAAAGTTATTCTTGAGTATATCAAGGTATAAATTCAAACACTCAAAACGATAACTAACTAAAATGGCAACATGTATTTTATTCATTACAAATAAACTCCACTTTTTTAAAAAGAAGCCTTCCATGTGTATCTTCAATAAACGCGTTTGGGTAAGGTTCTTCGCGGCACCTAATAAAGTCATATAACTCTACAGTGGTCATGGAAGATATCTTATCCCCTGTAAGGCTACTATCTGATGGTTTTAGTCTTTTTCTTAAAATTCTATCACCGGTTTGCTTGAAGAACTTTAAGTCCGGATAATCTTTCATTAATTTTTTCATTATCTCTATACTTGAAAGTGTTAAGCTATTAAATATTTCATTGATTCCACCTGATAGGTTCAAATCTTCCTTATACAGGAAATCACCTTCGTCTATTTTTTCGTCTAACTTAAATAGAGTCATTTTTGTTGAAGTTACACCATCTAAAATCTGATTTTGAATAGGAGATCCACCTGAATAGCTTGGAAGGTCAGAGGGATGTAAGCCCACAAATAGGTTGCTTGAAAGATCACCTCTTTTTATAATCCAGCTCCACCCGGCCAGAATTATGATTCCTACATTTTTTATCTGAAGTAGATCATCAAGCTGTGCAGGGGTTTTTGCAAGATGCCATGTATAGGTGTCATACTCTGTCTCTAAGAACTCGAATATCTTTAATGCCCACCCCCGGTATCCTGCGAATATTATGGAGTTACTATTATTCATTTCCAATCCTCAAATGGATTATTTTCATACCACCAGTGATTGTGAGTTAACATGTATATAGACTTATGGGTCAGTATAACATCTTCAGGCCTGTCTTTTCTCCAGCATAGATGTGGGTTGAACCCTTCATTAACATATACACAATTTTTTAAAATCGATTCATTATACGCCTGGTACTTAAAGCCCATCTCCTGTATTTCTTTCCAATTATTCTCTATAAGAGGAAGAGAGTTATACGCATAGTTAAGATCACGATGAGGGGCAACACCTTTAATATCAAAAAAACTACTTAAAATATCATACTCTAGTTTGAGTACTTTCATTGCATCTAGATCATTTATTTCTGAATATTCGACACAACTTGTGTGTAATCCTATTTCGAAATTATTATTTTTTGCAAAGCTCATAAGCTCCATCATTGGATAGGACAAGACGTTATATTCATTTGCGGTGACCCTAATAAAAATACTTGATCTAATATCACGCGAAAGCTCCGCCATTAGCATTTTTTTCATGGTCTGAGGTTTTATGTCCAAATCATGACGCATGATAAAATATTTCTCTTTGGGACATCCTAAATCTATAAACTCGTTTAAAGTAACGAACTTGTATCCGTTTTCATGAGCTAGATCAATAATATCTAGATAATAATTTATAGAGAAAGGGTTGTTGCTTTTCATATTAGTTGCGCCTCAATATTCCGTCATCATACTCATCCATCTTCACATATACTTTCTTACCATCTATCATTAGATAGGGGGCCGGTGCATTATTAAACATCATAGATTTTATGTACCTGCCAAGAAGTACGGTATCACCTAACATATGCGTGGGAATTTCATGATCTAGATCATTTTTTTTGAAGTAAACAAAATCTGGATCGTGGGTTAACCCATTGGATTTAATATTTCTTGTGATAATATTACGAAAATTTTTCTTAATTAAATTAAGACCGACATGGTTTGACTTATAGAATAACGACTCTGACGTGTCGTCGGAATCTATTTTACATGATGCCGTATCAATAATTTTGCCTTCATCAAGTTTTTCATCTATAAAATGAAGTGTTGAACCGTGATATTCTTCACCAGCTCTTATTGCGTGTGTGGACATATGTCGGCCGCGGTATTTTAGTCGAAAAGAATGATGTACATTGACTATTCCCATCGTAACTGCCTCTATTTGTTCTCTAGAAATTAATTTCCAGTAGCCTAGAGAAAAAATAATATCAGAACTATCTACAACACTTTGAAGGCTATCGGAAGTAGCTAATGTGCTATTTTTAAAGTTATTATCCCACCATTCATTATCATTAGTATGAAAAAATGAAATATCAAAGTAATTTTTTTTTGATTCTTCTATTATGTAGTCTATGTAGGGAATAAAGTAGTCTTTTGCATTGACTAGTATTCCACATCTGGGAAATTTCATTTATTAGTATTCCTTGCATAGACGTGTTACATGCCCAGCTATCTCCATGATATTTTCACTATCTAGCCACCAGCCGCAAGGTAAAGATAACTGTGTTTTTGAAAATCTCTCCGTATTTGGAAGTTCAGATAAACTGTCCTTAAAACATGTATATGGATGATTGGGTACATGTACAAGGCCGGCGTTGATTCCTAGATCATTTAAAGACTTTGCCAAGCTGTCTCTATCTATTTTAGAATCTAATACAATCGTATACACCCAACTAGAGGATAAAGAATGAGGCTCAACATTAATTGGACAAATTGATGATACAGTGGAAAATAATCTTGAATATAACTCCGCATTCTCTATATGCTTTGATACCAATTCTTCATAAGATCCTAAATTGCTTAGACCAATTGCAGCTGAAATGTTATTCATATGAAACTTATGTCCTGCTTCAATGATATCAACTTCCCAACGTTGCCCTTTCCACTCACCCTTGAGATCTTTTGCCTTATTGCGGTCTATCCCAAACCATTTCATTGCACGGGCCCTGACAAAGTCATCCTTATTTTTGCACACTAGGGCGCCACCATCACCGCATGTTATATGCTTGATCGCCTGAAAACTGTAACAGGTGAAGTCGGCGTGGTGACATACGTGATCTCCCTTGTACTTTGATCCAAAGCCATGGGCACTATCTTGGATAAGTTTTGCATTATTTTTATCACATATAGCCTGCAATTCATCTAGCATACATGGATTTCCTGCCCAATTTACACATATTACCGCTTTTGTCTTTTCGGTTATTACATCCTTCACACTTTCAGGATCAATATTTCCTGTTGCAGGATCTATATCGGCCCATATTACATTCGCACCAATAAAAGATATTGGCGTATTTGTCGCGACACATGTCATTGATGTAGTTACAACATCATCACCTGGACCAACACCAGCTAGCCTTAGGGCCATTGATATCGCACTAGTGCATGAATTTGTAGGTAATACCATGGTATGCGAAAGAATGTCACACAACCTATCCCTGAATTCACTTACAACGGTTCCTTCATTAAGATAACCTGAATTAAATACATCACGAAGACGGGACAAAACATCCTCAGTATCTATTTTAACTTTAAATAAGGGGTACTTCATTATTACTAATCTATTCCTAACGTGTCGTTATATGCTCTTTTTCCTGGTATAAATTTCCAGCCCTGCCTTATAACCTGATGTGTTTCTAGCATATTATCGGGAATATTACACCCTACAATATTTTCTTTGGATGGTAGCTGGTATCTTCTTACTGTTGATCCTCTTTTAAATTTTAAGATGTAGTTAAAGAATTCAGGATTACTTCCAACACCCTCGGAGCATCCTATACCTATGCTGTCGGCACCCCATAAATTTAAAATATTATACAACACAATTGTACATCCGGAGTCGCCACACTGGTCTTGATCATGGCCAGGAATTGTAACAAACGGATTCTTCTTAAATAACTTATCACTTACCTTACAACAAAAACACATAGAGTCAAAACTCTTATAGTACCCTAGCCTATTATTAGAAGAGTCGACATGAGCAGGATTAGGTAGTTCATGGTATGCACCACCGAAGCTTACAAGATCAAAATTTTTATTATTTTCCGCATACTCTATCATGTATGCCGGCCAATCTGGTTCAGCAGACAAAATATCATCATGACAAAAAATTATATAGTCATACTCATCGCGCAGTTTTTCTTTTTGTAGATAATCAACAAAGAAATTATAACAACCCCAATCACAACCATTATTATCACGATAGTGAATATTACCCTTAAAGGCACTTTTTACAGCCTCAGGAACATTACTTTCCGGTTGCCACGAAACAATATGAGGAACAAAGTTCTTATTTTGTGAGCAAAATGTATATAACCACTCATAAAATTTTGAACCCCCGGTCCAGTTAAAATAGTACCCACCGGTAGTTACAATTGCGACTTTCTTTTCTGTCATTATACCATCTCACACATATTATTCAAATATATGTAGAAACAGTACTTAGTATATAATTTTGGTGATGTATTGTTCTATGCAATGCTCCCATGTATGCGGAGCAAAAGAGTTTTTTATAAACTTGTGCCTATCCAATAGTCTAAACAGATCATCATTACTATCAAACGTATGATCACTTCCTACAAATTCAACTGCGCCGCCACCGGATGAATGAACGTATGTCGGAATCTCGCATGCGAGACTTTCTAATATATGATTTGGGCCAGGATCAAACTTTGTGCCACTAATGTACACGTCATATCTTGATAGTTCGTTCCCTAATTTAGCTCCAGATAGAGGGGGAATGACTTTTGTATTCTTAAATGTCCCATTTTCTCTACCGATGTAGGTAAAAGTATAACGACTATCGGTTGATACAAACTCATCTAACCAATTGTACACATCAAATCCCTTGAGCCAATTATTTGACCAGTGATGAGTGACTAGATTAATTTTGCCGTTACAAATCTTTTTTTTATCTTCAACATGAAAAAAGTGATCTTTATCAACTCCATTGTACACCACATCAGTGATGTCACAATGCCACCCTTTTTTACAGTGATAGTCTTTCATCCAATTAGACACAAATACTGTTAAGTCTGTATATTTGCTACACTCACTTAATAATGCATCTATATCGCTAGTGTTCTTTCTTGCATCACACTCGTTAACTCTATGGATGATTTTTGTTGATGGATTTGAGTTTTTATATGCGATTATTTCGTTTATTGATATTCCTAAATCGGAGTACCTGGGATCTTGCATAAAGATAATATCAATATCATTACACAACTGATGTGTAACTTCATGACCATCTCTAACCAGGCCTTCACATAAGGCCTTAACGAATAAATTCCCTCCACCCCATGGACCATCAACTGGCTTTCTGTTTATGAGAATTTTCATCTATTTTTCTTTACAAGAATCTTGTGTTCCGGAAAATATAGGTAGTCAATATCAGTTCCAAGAAAACAGTTAATTGCGTGTACAGGCGTTTCACATATAGGTTCCCTATCATTAAAAGATGTATTTAAAACTATTGGAATGCCTGTCTGTTTTTTGAATTCAGATATAATGTCATAATAAACTGGGTTCTGCTCTTTATTTACCGTTTGTATCCTGGCAGAGCCATCTATATGTTCCACAGCTGGTACTAAACCTAGAATATCATTTTTAAAATGAAATACAAATCCCATGTAAGGAGATGGGTGGAAATTATCAAACCATTCATCACCATGTTCTTCAAGTATTGAGGGTGCAAAAGGGCGATACCACTGTCTGTGCTTTACCTTTTTATTAATTAAATCTTTCATGTCATCATGACGAGGGTCTGCAAGTATACTTCTGTTCCCTAATGCTCTACGGCCGGACTCACTCCTTCCATGGAAGATGCTAACAATCTTTTTTTCAGTAAGAAGCTTAACACATTCCTTTATTTCAACATCATTAGTGACCTCTAGCTTGCTGGCTTCACTATTAATCGCTGCCTCTATATCTTTTACTGAATATTCTTCCCCAAGGTAAGGGGAAACAAAATCATACGTTCTTTTATTTTTTAAAATATGATGCCAGTGATATTGGCATGCACCTATTGATAATCCACCATCATAAGGAACGGGGGGAATGAATACATTTTCAATTTCTGGAAATTTTCTTTTTATCTTTCCTGTCATGACTGAATTTAAGGCAACACCCCCGGAAAAGCACAGGTTTTTAGCATTCATATTATGTTTTTTTGCAAGATCTATGACACCTTCAACAAGTGAAAATACCCATTCTTCAGTGCACTTTTGTAATGCAGCTGCAATATTAAATTTCTCTTTTTCATCTTTTGACGCGTCAGTCCAGGGACCTAGATAGTCATGACGTACATCATCCTCAGGTGCAACATACACATGTTTTTTTGTACCGGGAGGGGTCTCTGTTGCCGCTTGATAATGTCTAACATCCGAAAAGATTAAGCGCATGGCATCGTAATATTTTTGTGGATCCCCTAAAGCAGCCATGGCCATGACTGATCCTGCCTGGTGCCCCCGCGGATACCCTGCTGATAGGCCGAAAACATACCTTGTAAGCTTGCCCCATATTGCCCCTGCACTCATTCTTGAGGAAGGTAAGGGTTCACAGATCTTAATCATCTCTAAATCTTTACCGTAGTAGAATCCGGCTGAAATACTTTGAAGGCCATGGCCTGGGTGGACTTTACTATCACATGTATATGGTTCACCAGGACCTATAGGATAGTGAGTCTCTAGGCCATTTCCATCCAGAGTTATGACCAGTGATTCCTCATGAGGAGATGAGTAGAATGCATGGGCTGCATGACATAGATGGTGGGGGTAAACACTAATTTTATTTTTTTTAACTTTTGTGAACGTATCAAATCCATCATGACTATTGAATGCTAAATTAGTTACCGGGGTAGGGGTAACCCAATGCTCAATATCATCTAGTGACTGGCCAGTTTTTGTGAGGTATATATCCTCAAGATATTTTAGGCTATCGCCACCTGACTCTTTTAGTCGTGTGTATCTTTCAATTTCGATATGCTCAACTACCTTGCCATTATCTAGAACACAGTAGCCACCATCATGATAATTGTATAACCCTACCACTTTTGACATATTTCACCTCACCTGGTTAATAAAACCTGACCATAATCTATCTGATCATCTGTATATCTTCTATCATCAAGAAATATTCGTCTATCCATTATAATAAGTTCTTTACTGTCATCTTCTATTTGATCAATCAAATTACTGCATTGTATACCGGCACCGGAATCTTTTGATGGCAAGTGATAATCATCAAATAATAATAATTTTTGATATCGATCCTTGGTTAATTCCCAATCTTTTTTTACGGCATCATATGTGTGATCACCATCGATGTAAATAAAGTCATACTCATCTTTTACCTCTTTTGATTGTAGGAATGCATGACTGGTTTCTTCTACCATGGTTATCCTAGACATAAATTCCTTGGGAAATACCTGCGATATCATTTCAATATGTCTTTTATTAAAATTTGGATCAACCGTCGTTATTTCACCATAACCATTCTCATTCATGGCCATGGCTGCACACATTGTTCCATACCCTCGGCCGAAACCTATCTCTAAAAAAGATCTTATGTTATATTTTTTGATAAGTGCATATATTAATATTCCTCGCTCATAATTTGGTCGGAAAAAACATCCTACATTTTTGTATAACTCTGATGAGGGATCTCTGGTTTTTTTTGCTGTATACTCACCAATTTGATCAAACATTCCTAAACTAAAATCATCCAAAGAAAAGCCCATACTTTTTAGCTTATCCATGATCATAATTTTTGGTATATCACCGGTAGCATCAGGAATATTTTCTGGCTGTGATTTTGACTGGGGTCCGGACATAAAATCACCCCAATTTAGTTTATTAAAATCACTCATAGTTCCTCTATTCTTTTGGCTTTGTCATCTACGATTAAATCGAAATGAGGTTTTGGATTCGGACTAGTACCTGTTACAAGATCATGATATTTACATCCCCATGCCTTTAACTGCTTGCTAGTATGATCAGAATAATCCTTACCTGAGATTGATCCACGTGCGGTCCAGTAAACAACTTTCCAACCTTCATCATATAATTTATTGATTTTTGCAATATTATCAAAATTAGGCTCCGACAAATCGTACCTGCGGACATCTGAATAAAAACAGATCGTTTCGTCGATGTCAATTAAGGCGACGCGTTGTGTACCCTTGTCTGAAAATCTATTTGATTCATGAAACTTCATTTAATCCCCCTTTGTTATTCTATGGCTGTCACTGTCAAAATGTTGCGTTGAGAACTCAAATAACTCAGAGTCTTCTAGGGCAACCATCTGATGGCGTAGGCCGGTATAGACATGAAAATTTTCTCCCGGAAGGAGTATTTTCTGTTTTGCACTTGATATATCATCACTATCTGAGTAGTATACCATTAATTTTCCTGACTGTAGATAGAATACTTCATCTTTTATTTTATGATAATGCCATGAACATCTTTTGCCGCTTTTAAAAAATAGTAGCTTTCCACAGTACTTTTCATTATTGACTATCCATCTTTCATATCCCCACCCTTTGGGAACATGTTTCATTTCACACGCAGTCTTATCTTCTGTCTTCATGTTTTTTTGCCATATTATTCACTATATTGGTGGTTGAATAATTCTTGACCGTATCAAAAATTATAACTTTGCATATATCGCTTCCTACAACGGAATCAACCTTATAATCCCCTCCCTTTACAAGGATATCAGGTTTTATTTTTTTGATTAGGTTGTAAGGCGTGTCTTCATCAAAGATAATAACGTCATTAACCCATTTTAGTGATAGCAAAGCATACTTTCTATCATTTTGATTATTAATGGGTCGGGTAGGCCCTTTAAGACGAGCAACGCTGGCATCACTATTTATTCCAACAATCACATGATTACCCAAACTATGACAAAACTCGAGTAGCTCAAGGTGACCTCGATGAAGAATGTCAAAGCATCCATTTGTGAATATAGTTTTCATTAATCCCTAAGTTATTTAGTAGATTTTAGTAGTGCTATATCGGATGTGACCATCTTTTTTACTAACTCATCAAAACTAGTTCGTGGTGACCATCCTAGTTCATTTTTTGCCTTTGTATAGTCGCCTCTTAAGACATCCACTTCAGCAGGACGCATATACCTAGGGTCTTGTTTTACATGTGCTTCCCAATCGTCAATTCCCACGAAGTTAAATGCCGCACTTAAGAAGTCTCTTATTGAATGAGCTTGATTAGTTGCGATTACGTAGTCGGAGGGAGCATCTTGTTGCATCATAAGCCACACAGCCTCCATATAATCTGGTGCGTATCCCCAGTCTCTCCTTGCATCTAAATTCCCTAATGAAATATGATCGGCTAAACCTAGATGTATTCTGGCCACACCATCTGAAATTTTTCTAGTAACAAACTCTAGGCCTCTTCTTTCGGCCTCATGGTTAAATAAGATTCCGGAAATATTAAACATATCATATGACTCACGATAGTTCTTTGTGATCCAGTGGCCATACAGTTTGGCAACCCCATAAGGGCTTCTAGGATAAAATGGTGTATTTTCATTAGCTGGATTTTCAACCATCCTTCCGAACATTTCAGAACTACTGGCCTGATAGAATTTTATAGATTTTTTGTATTCTCTAATTGCCTCCAAAACCCTAAGAACACCCAGACCGGTTACGTCAGATGTATGTTCAGGTGTGTTCCAACTTTCACCCACAAAGCTTTGAGATGCAAAGTTATAAATTTCATGAGGATCACACTCTTGAAGTATTCTTAGCAAAGAATTTTGATCAGTTAGATCACCCGTTAAAAATGTTATTTTTCCCTCGAGGTGACTAGTATTCGTACGATTTTTTACAGAAGACCTTCTTTCCATGCCGAATACCTCATAGCCTTTCGCTAGAAGTAAGTCGGACATGTAGCTTCCGTCCATTCCATTAACACCGGTTATTAATGCTCTTTTTGTCATGATAAAACCTCTTTGAGCATTTTAATATACTCATCTTTATGCTTCTTTATATTATACCTTTGAACATTATTAAAGTTTAGTTCGATATCTTCATTCGTAGGGTAATATATTTCATGCGGAATATTAATTATGCAATTTTGATGAAGTATTTTGCTAGCGACCCCTACATCAGTAGAAACAATAGGCACTTTCATAGCTGCAGCTTCATAAATTGCCTGGGGACCACCTTCATACCTAGAAGATACTATATAGAGATCACAACATGCATACATTTTTCGTACTACATCTATCGGTGCTAGCTCTACGCCAGTAAACGGAATATTACATTCAGATAGTCGATCACAGATATATTCCCTTCTCCATCCCCCCAATAACACCAAAATATCTTCTCTATTCATCTTTTTTACATATTCAACAAATAAATCTGGACCTTTTTCAAGTTTTGGTTTCCTGGTACCACCCTCAGTATCGCGTTGAAATGAACCAATGATAAATTTATCTTCAGGTAGGCCGAATTGTTTTCTGCACTCTGATTTGTCCTCTATAAACCATGTACTTGAATCATACCAATACGGGATTACATAGATCGGTTTCTCAGTAAGTTTTTTTATAAATCCAGCGGTTGTATCATTAGGGACATGATATGCATCGACATATTGATCCCTTAGCTTAAAGGCATTTATTTTTTTTTCGTCAAACTTATCTGGAACTATATGATGCTCAGTAACTACAACTTTTTTTTCCGAAAGTATTTTAGTAGGTACCTGGTTCCAGCACCAGCCGGCCAGTAGCCACAAGATATCACAAAAATTAATATCATCTGTTGTCATATGTGAAACATTTTTCTTCCATTCCTGAAGCTGTCTGTCACAAATCCAATTTTCCCGAGGGGCTAGAACAAAAATTTTCATTTTAAGAATCTTCTCTTATTTCCTGCAAGATTTCAATATACTTTAAAGCAGTATCTTTAACATCTATTGGGGAACTTGATGTATTAGAAATAGTATTATTAAAATTCATGGGTGGAGGTTCATATAACTTTATTGGCTCAAATCCCCACTCTTCCTCAACAATTACTGTCGCATTCTTTCCAGCAATTTCTTTTGTTCCACCAGTACTAGAACACACTACATGACATCCGGATGCCCTGGCATCAACAACAACATTCGGACAATGGTCTAAGTATGCTAAGTGTAGAAACGTCTCAGAACGCTTATAAAGTGCTATCAATGTATTCCAGTCTAGTGGCCCTGAATAAAATATTCTCGGATCATTAACTTGGTAATCCGGATTGGGTCCAGCGATTATAAGGCATCGATCATTCGGAGCGTGATCTAGAAAATATTTCACGTTTTCCTCTAATCTTTTGTGAGGGCGCCAGGACGATGCACAGGACCACACACCGGTAAAATTATTTAACACACCACTATCTAATGGTGATATATCATCAATCCAATCTAATTTTGTACCATTATGTACAACATGTGCATTTGTATGAGTACCAAAGTACTTTTCGACTAATTTCTGATTGAAATGCGATTGGTATATTACTGCATCTGCAGTTTTAAAACTAGATTGTATCGGTGAATTTAATTCTTTCCAGTCTTGTGAAATATTGAAATAAATTCCATCTAGACGCAAAGCAGTGGGAGCTATTTTAAAGTTAGACTGAATAAATGACAGTTGCACATCAATATTTTCAGAGTTAACATTTGTGAGCACAAAATTGTCATCATCTTCAGATATCTGGCTGGCTAGTTTTTTTGCAAAATTGTTAGGGCCGCTAGTACTAGTAAGGTTTACATTATCAAAAAGAATATTCATGTGAGATACCCTCTTTCACGGACCCACTCAGCTGATCTTTTTTGTTTTTTTGATCGATCACATGTGAATAATTCAGGATTTGATAGATTTATATTATAATGATAACAAACCATTGGTAAGAATAATCTGGGACGATTTTCTAACCCGGCTTTATGTAGCATTGGTAGAAATACTGCCTGATCACAACCAATCATAATCCACTCATCATCATCATCTTTAAAGTTCTTAATGTTGATATTATTTATCGCATCTTTTCGAAATGTCTTAAGATGACTTGAGACCCATGGATGCTTGTATATATCAATATCATCACCACTTAGGGGTCCTGATATATTTTGTGTTGTAAATGCCCATCTTTGCTTAGTCCATAGAACTGCAGGGTTTGAGTCATTATATACGTGATTGATTATTGCCAGGGTGTCTAAGTCGGTTAACCAATCCCCCCCATCTAGGCGACATATAATATCATTATCATTTATAGAATTAACTGCATCTAGTGTATTTCTGACTTCACCAAATTTTTCGTTTCTTGCTACTACTTGTAAGCGATCGCCCAGACCGAATGCTTTTGATATATCTTCAGCGCGTTGGGGTGTAGTATCTGTTGACATATCATCGTATATTACCATTCTCCAATTTGAGTATGATTGTGATATTACCGAAAGTATTGTTTGCTGGATTTCTTCTTCGCAGTTATAGGCAGGGGTTACAAAAACAAATTGATTATTCATGTTCCAGGCGCTCTTTTATAACCTGAGGATATTCTGAGTCCAGTACAAGATAAGGGGTTGGCTTATTAAAGTCGACCGGATCATGAAATACCCAACCTCCCATTTCATCTTGCAATTTATTTGCTAGCGTCTCTATATCATTTTCCGTTACTTCGGACCATGGTTTTTGAAAGAACATGTTATTTTCAGCAGTATCTTCCTGGGTTATATCAAATAAGCTTTGCCAGTGCTTGGACCAATAATCTCTATAGGTACGAATCTTTCTAGATAAATCAAACCAAGAGAAATGATGCACACAAGGTAACATTTCTGCACAGCGTACAAACCATTCAGCATATTTCTCTAATGCTTGTTTGTCACCTCCAAGTGCACGAAGGCGATATTCATGTGCTTCATTATTATAAAAGTTTGCATGTGGAATTACATCACCGGTATCACTATGTATATAATCACATCCATCGGTACCCAGTTTTGCAAAAAGAGTTCCATCATCATCATAGTTTCTCAAAGCCTTAGGTATCCCGTGTGTAATTCCTTCATTATTTCTAGAAAGTCTCCACTTCCATGGATTAACATCAACACGTACTTTTCCTTTTTTACCCCAATACTCGACGACCGGTAAACACAGAATATCAGTATTTCGTGGGAATGATCTCATGAGGCTAAGTACTTTATCATAATCATTTTCATGAACCACTTCATCAGCATCCTGTTGCCAACAAAATTCCCTGGTACATAATGATCTTGCATATGCTTTTTGTGCACCATCAAATACTGCGAATCTTTTATTTTCCCAGTCTCTTTTTTCTTGATGAATTACTAACCTAACTTCTTTATCACTCCACTCTTTCAACTCTTCCCATGTGCCGTCTGTTGAACCACCGTCAACAACAACCACTTCATCACAAAATCCAAGTAATGATTTAATGCACTCTTTCCATGGATAATCATGGGTATTGCAGTCTAATGTTGTGGTATATCCACTTAGCTGGGGTATATAGTTCATGTTGTGCTTTATCCCTTTCCAGAATACATCACGTGCAGCATACAAATATGATTCAGTCTCTAAATTATCCTCAGTGTCAAACCACTCTTCATCTTTATGTTGAACATCTTCGTTTAAATGAAGTTTACACCCTAATAACTTGGCCTCAATAACCATCCTAGGACATGTATCCCAACCCTGTGGCAAATACACAAACCCTTCAGCCTGTGCTAATTTCTCTAGAAGCATGCCATATTCCAGGCCCCAGACTACTTCGTACTCTTTACCGTTATCTTTACACCACTGCTCAGCTAATCCGGCACCTTTGACCCAACTAGTTGAACCTAAGACAACCCATCCTTTTCGGGTGTGATTTTTATATTTTTCTCTTAATAGTTTAAGTGTTATGAAGAATTGATCATCAAAGACTGAACTTAAAACATGGTTTTCGACCTGGGATAGTGCGGGAAACTTTTTAAAATATATCTGTTGTTGAGCTTCTGACATCCACCACAGAGATTTCGCACTCATCATGAAAGCTGCTATCATCTTTCCATAAAGATCATTCTCACATGTGCAGGGAGTCTTTTCAGCTTCTTCATGACGCTGAGGTGAACGGTATTTACAATATTTATAGTCATACTCTAGGATTGAATAGTCTAAATTTCCCATTATTGTCGGAATCAGGTTCTTATCTACACCTGCATAATTCCCAAATACCCAATAATTTTTATGACCCTTCTCGAGAAGCTCCATTGTTAACTGATGTGATCTAATTTTTTTAACAGTAAAGGGAGAAGAATCGATTAGTGCTTGTGTGGTTAATTCGGCACCACCGACATAATCTTCCTTGAATGCATCAGCAACAAAAATGATGTCTGTATCTGCTATAAGAATATTGTCTTTCTTTCCGTCTTCAAATAATTTTGTATTGAACATGTAAAATCATTGCTCCAATCAAATACGCATAAAGAATCTTACATATGGTCTGAGGAATGTTTACATACAATTTTCATAGAAAAAATTAAACATTTCTAGAAAAGTATAGAATAATAAGTTCTGGGAACTGAATTCAGATAACTGCTAACTGATACTGATATCAGATTATCTTACTTTCTATATTCTATTCTACTATTTAATTAAATTCAGTATCAGTATCAGTATCAGTATCAGTACCAGTATCAGTACCAGTATCAGTACCAGTTATAAAGCAACCCAATTAATATGAATCTCAGTATCATTATTAATTTCAACACCGGTGTTATTCATAACAGTCAAATAAAACCGCCGGCCCTCAGTTATACCATGTGCTGATATAAATATTCCTCGTGACTTACATGTTGCAATGATTACGTCTTCTTCACGAACCTGTGAACTGCTTATTGTTGCCATGAATATTTGTGAACCTGGTGTTGCCGACGTTGTACCGTCTGTTGTAAGGTGTAGCGAACCCTTTCTGGTATTTTGTACAACGGTAGTCCCTGAAGCCATATCATGCTCCACTAGGCTCTTATCAATATAGACACTCCCGGAAGTTACAACATCTCCTCCAAATACGGCAACACCGGTATTTTGTTTTCCATTAATGGTTCCGGAAACGTGAAAAAAGGTGTCCGGACCTGGATTCAATTGTCCACTAGAATCCGAAGTTTGAAACTGTACATAATTGTGGTTACCAGCAACATATATAATTCCTGCAGAGTCCTTTGTATTAACTGTAAAATCTTGTAATGATCCGTCAGTCGACTCAGTTGGTGCCGCTCCGACCTCCACACCACCGCTGACAACCATATCTCCACCAAACACCGCGGTACCTTTGTTTTCGGAACCTTTAGAACCCATGGTACCTGATACCCAGAAAGCTACATCTGTCCCGTCCGCTGGATCAAGGGACGCCGGTGACCCCCCTGATAAGATTAAAACCTGTTCATTATTTAGTTGTGCTATTCCTTTAAACAGTACTCGGTTTTGATTGTGACCGTTAATAATAGTGTCAACATCATGATTGTGATAGATGTACTCGTTAAGACCTATATTACGCAGAATGATAAGTGCAGCTTATCAATTTGCTGTTTGAGTCCTCATTCTCCCAAGTAACCGCTTCTGTAGCTTTTGCTACTGTATAATTATAAAGTTGGGCGCTGCTTTGTTTTTTACCGTGCCCTCGTGTTCCTGAAGAACAAATATAATCACCGATTTCAATATCACCACCTTCGTTACAAACCAAGATGTGACCATCACCGATGGCAAAGATTTGGTGGCTGTTGCCAGATGGATCGTCTGGTGGTGGGGCATACCCGGAATACACACCAAATGCAGACTTGTCTTCGGCAGAAGTTGTTGGTCCCACAACATAAGCAACTTTCTTCGGCAGCGGAGAAGAAGTTGAAATAATCTTCACAATTGTTCCGTAATTATAAGAATCGTTACCTGCGGTGTAATCAGAAGACTGCACGGCGGCGTCGTGGACACCCGTGAACGCCCCATAAGTAACCGTGCCTCCTGAGAAAGTAATATATCCTTGATTAGACCCATCTCCATCTGCGATAACAACAGCATAATTTGTTCCGCTGTTGTCGTCGGTGCCGCATTGAATTTTAACTCCATAACGGGTGGTGGCGTTTCCGTCGTTGTGAAACAAACAAGCATAATCAGCATATTTATTTCCACGCACCGCCAAAGCTTGTGTTGACAAGCCGGTCACCGCTCCATATGTAGCAGCGTGAACAGTCAAACCATAAGCATCTAGAGTCATTTGGTTCATTTGGCTACCCGCTTGGTTTGTTGCCCACTCTAACTGAGAAGACTCTGCTCCATCAGTAGGGTTTATCCAAGCACACCCCATGCCGCCTGCCGAAATTTCTTCGCTATTAGTGTTTTCTAAGCCGAATCCAATAAAAGTTCCAAAACCCGCTGCTGGTGTTCCTGTCGAAAGGTGTGTAAATCGAGCACATTCTCTGGTTGCTACAGTTGTGTCGCCAGAACTTAGATATGCTCGTGTTGCTCCCGCAACATCTAAAAGGTATGTCGCAGAAGGTTCTGCTCCAATTCCGACACTACCGCCATCTTTTATTATTAATCTAGATGCGGGAGAGTTCGCGTTGTCTGTTACAAAATGGAAGTCGCCGCTATTAGAGGTTCCATCATATACATACGCTATTCTTCCATCTGCGGTGGCGACTCTGAAATCTAAGTTTGCGTAAGCATTTGTTGTAGTGGAGGTGTTTTCAATAAGCAAGCCATCGCCCGAGGCACCGCCCGAGAAGCCATGTCCTGTTGTGATTGCTGTATTGTCATTGGCAAATTCTATTGTTAGTGTTTTGGTCGGTGTAGTTTGACCAATACCAACTTTGCCATTCGAGTCTACCGTGACCCTTTCGGTACCGGCTGTCGAGATTCTAACATCGTTGTCTTGGAAACGAATGTATGTATCAGCATCTCCATTGTGATAGATGTATTGATTGACTGTAAGGTCGCCTTCGATCAAAGCGTCGCCTTCAACCGCAAATTTGTGAGAACCCGGTGCATAATTGGAACCAACAGAAAAATAGCCGTTTGTATCTAGCTGCGCTCTAATGGCTGAAGCATATCTAAAAGTCATGTTTGTGCCTGCCGACGTATTAATATCGGTTTGCCCGTTGCTTCGATGGGCAACGCAGTATTCCGTGGTGGTGGCTCTATCTTGGTGGGCAAAGGCGGCAAAGTCAGAACTTCCAACATAACCAACATGCGCACGACCGATTTGAGCAGATCCGTCTTGATCATCCAACATGAGTAGTGCCGGTTCGTCGCCGCCGGTAATCTTCAATGTGCCGCTTACTTCGAGAGTTGCGCTTGGCGAGTCGGTGCCAATTCCAACGCGTCCGTTAGTATCATCATAGACTAGACTAGAAGCACCCCCAACCGAACCGCCATTATTATATTGGACTTGGCTATCCGATCCTGCAGGTGATGAACTACCACCCCCTAGAAGACTAGTAACAGTTCCTCCAGAATCTAAAAAATAAGGTACTGTGGTACCAGATCCATTGTCCTTTATAAACAATTTTCCTTGATTAGAACTCGGGTTACCCGGGTTACCGGTCATTTCTCTTAGCTGAATCCAGCCGTCTTCCGTGCCTTCTCCATCATAAGTTAGATCTAAAGACCCAGTAATTCCAATAATGCTACTTTTTCCGTACGATCCGGATAAATCACCTGTTAGTGCCATTATAGATCTCCCCTAAAATATTAATAATTATCACATTAATTGCTTATAAACAAAAAAGGCGGGTGGCCGAAGCCACCCGCCAGTCCAAGACCAAATTAGTCTAGATAAAGATTACTCCTCATCTATACCAAGATTAAATAATGGTGCGGGACCACGCATACCATCATCACGACCTGTTGGGTCGATTTCTTCCATCATCAACCGGAACCATTTACCACTACGGTTATTTCTAATCGTAAGCATGTCAGGTTCCTCGACAAGGGTATAGTTTCCTCGCTCATTCGCGAGGTGAAGGTCACCCGTGTACACGTTTTTGAACCTCAACGCACTAGACCCTAAGTCATAGGAAATGTCAGCACTTGGCATAATATCACCTGTAATAGTAATATCTCTAGTGCCAGCATCTAGCAATAAGTTGCCACCATCACTGTGAATCTGTGTGGTCGTTGCCCCACCATCAGCTCCAATAACGATTGTTCTAGTACCAGCTGTACCAATATTAATATTTTGGTCGACATCATCATTACCCACGCTAATTGTACCAGCGGATGAGTTCACTGTGACTGCACCTGCAGCATCCACATCCGTTGTTGAACCATTAAGAGCAACAGGCATGGAACCCATACCCAAAGTAACAGAACCTGATGCCATTAGTTTTGCGAAGCTCGCATCATAATGACATTCAAATGTACCGTCCATTGCAGTCGTTATCTGTCCAAATGAGATACTGGCAGAAACATGTACCTTATCAGATACTGCATTACCAAATGTTGAACTTCCGGAAACGTAGAAACCGTTTGTTACACCTAAGTGACCACCCGTAAACCAGTTACTTGCAGAAAGAATAGGAATAATAGACGCATTCGGTTTAAGAACAACATCACCTTTACCAGTTGTCGGAGCTGCAGTAATACCGTGATTACCCTTAACACTTCCAACTGATGCATCGGAATCTAGATCAATACGAATTTGACCCAGAGCTAATGTTGCACTACCAAAACTACCGGTAGTAATTTCAACACCTTGTCCAGCAATGATTGTTGGTTTCTGATCCGGAGTTTGTGTCGGTAATCCAGTACGCAACGTACCAGAAATTGTCACATCACCCTGGAAAAGAGCACGTGCCTCATCCTCAGATCTTACACCATCAGTTGTAGCAGAACCCGATAGATAGAACTTTACGTCTTGCTTATTGGTCGCTGACTCAAGATTTCCATCGGAACCAAAACCAAATAATAATAACTGCTCGTTATTACCATCAGCGTAAATCATTCCACGACGATTTTTACCATACATTTCAAACATGGTAGGACCGCCATCACCAGATTCATAATCATTGACACCCGGATATCCTATTGATAGGTTACCTGATATCCATGTATCACCACCGAAAACAGCTGCAGCCTTGTGTCCATTACCCTGTTTAGAGCCAGATACAAAGAACCAACTATCAGTGCCGGCTGTGTCGGATGCACCGAACACTACATGATCTTCTGAACCATCAACAAACAATGCATGTGTATTATTATCGGTCTCAACGCGGAAGTCACTAGCCATTCCTGCCTCGTTGAAGATAACATGACCCATTGGCACTTTGATTGCAGTGCCAGTAGCTGAGCCTGGTGATGCCGTAAGTGTACCGGTAAACACGGCGTCCGAAATATTTCCTGATAGGTAAATATTACCACCGGTCTCGCCTCCAAGCTGGACATTACCGCTGGCGTACAAATCGGCATCGCTGGCGAAGTAGACATCCTTGTCAAAGTCAACTGTCGCGTCGAATGTTGTCGTCGCATTGACCGTAAGTTCATCTACGTCATTGTTACCTATGGTTGTACTTCCGGAAACATATACATCATTCAGATAAGAATCAGATGCAACAATAAACTTGTCAGTGTTAGAGTCACCAAATGTAACGTTACCTGAAACATGCATGTCCGCCGTAAACCAGTTACTTGCACTAAGAATTGGGATTAGCGAATCATCTATACCAAGAGCAACATCACCTGATGTTCCTCCACCCTCTAGACCGTATGAAGCCCGAACCGCCGTGATATCACCTTCTGCAGAAAGGTTAACCGATGTGCCTCCCGGTTCCTTGAACCAAATATCAACAACACCTCCATTATTTCCGGAAACGAATAGAACACCCGTATTCCCTCCGGGAACCGCTGGTCCCCCTGAAGTTGTTATCTGATCAAAAATCAGATATCCACCATCTTCACCACTACCACTACGAACATGTAATGAACCGGTTAGACCGATTGTACCATTTTGTCCTGTGGCATTGGAGGCGGATATATTACTAGTAATAATAGCCATTAAAACTCTCCTAATTAAACGAATTGAAATTGTTATAACATGACGACATGGCTGTCGCCACTATTAAATATCATTCTCGGAACTAAAAAAGGCAGTTTAAGCTGTTATTTTTTATAAAAAAAACTGTCTGTATTAATAACCATATTTTAGGATTGATTGTAAGAAATTATTCGTCGATTGGCTCTAAAACCATCTTATATTTTTTACCGGTAAGATTATTAATGACCGTTAGATAGTCCGCTTCCTCAACAATTGTCCAGTGGCCACGTTCATTTCTCAAATGAAGGTCACCGGTGTATATATTTGCAAATCGATGGGTATCACTTCCTAAATTAGAAGTTATATCTAACCCTGGTAGTATTGAACCGCTAATAACAACATCTCCTCCAAACACTGATACACCGGTATTTTCTTTCCCACCGATGGTTCCGGAGACGTGAAAAAATGTATCCTGGCCCGGGTTTAACTGGCCGGTAGAGTCTGAAGTTTGAAATTGTATGTAGTTGTAATTACCATTAACATAAACAATTCCTGCAGAGTCTTTTGTGTTAACCGTAAAGTCTTGTGTGGATCCGTCTTCAGATTCCGTCGGAGGTGCACCAACCTGCATGGCGCCACTTACAACCATATCACCACCAAACAGTGATGTACCTTTTGTTGTTGTGGATCTAGATCCAACTGTTCCAGAGACAAAGAAATTAACATCAAGTGAATTAGACTCATTATTAGATGCAGCCGCACCACCTGATAGTACTAGTACACGATCGGCACATGTGTCGACAAACAATGCGTGAGTAAAATTATCAGACTGAACTCTAAAATCATTTTCTGCCCCACATTCTCCAGAAGAATTAACTACTAGTCCCTCTTGTATTTCTGCGCTTTGTGAAACTATAAGACTTCCAGATATCATTAATGAACCGGTAACTGTTTCATCAACTTCAATGACCATTTTCTCTGCATAAAATGTGCCACTTACTACTAAGTCGCCTGCAAATACCGAAATATTTCCATTACTGGTCCCTCTATTTCCTTTAGAGCCTGACACAAAGAAATGTGTATCCAGCCCAGGTGAAGAATTACCTACTACTAATGAACCTGTAACAGATAACCGAGGGGTTATACCTACGTTCCCGGAAAATTGTGATCCACTTATTGTTGCCGTAATACTATCATTAATTTCTAATGTTACATCTCCGGAATCACCACCTCCCAATAATCCATTCCCGGCAATCACGCTAGATATATCACCGGGAAGATTTGATACTAAAACTTTTTTTGTTGAATTATCTGTTGAGTCCTGTATCACCACATAGTCTGATGACTCTGCCTTGCTTCCCAAGGCTGTTAATTCCGATACATCTAAATCTAGTGTTACATCTCCTGATGTACCTCCACCCGAAAGTCCAGTACCAGCAGTTACAGATGTAATGTCACCTGTACTGGCTGATGTTAGTAATGGTGAGCCGTCAAAATGAAGTATACCATTCTTGTTATATAACTTATCAGTTACATCACCCTCAAATTCTCTATTTGGAAAAACAATTCCTCGAGATGGATATTTTTCATCTTTGAGGCCGACCTGTAAGTCAGGACAACTTATTATTTTTTTTGCCTGATCATTTTGAGGGTTTCTGATTGTCAGAAATTGCTCTTTAAGTAATGCCGGCAAATTTTGTAGCTGGGGCTTATCTTTAGAGTTTGACATTTAATAAGAATCCTCAATTGACTGAGTACCGATATAATTACACGGCCATCTTAAAATAAGTAGTAGCTACGTTAGTTAAATAGAGGAAACTATAAGATTTTGCTGGCCAGCGTAGCTATTTCCGATCTTTGACCCTTTGCTAAATTAACATGTCCAGAAATTTCTGATTCTTTAAATTTTTCCAATACAATCGAAAGTCCATTCGATCGGGTGTCAATATAGGGAGTATCTACCTGGTCCGTGTCACCCAACAATATTATTTTTGAGCCTTTACCGGTGCGTGTTATTATTGTCTTTAACTCATGGATAGTTGTATTTTGAGCTTCATCAACAATTATATAAGAGTCGTTGAACGTCCTTCCACGAATGTAAGATAGGGGAGCAATTTCAATTTGTCCTTTGTCACGTAGACAATCAAAATATGTCATATCATTAAATGCATGCTTAACATTATCCATAATTGGTGCTATCCAGGGATCCATTTTCTCGTCAATGTCCCCAGGTAGATAGCCTAGATCACGACCAACAGGCTGGATGGATCTAGTAATGATTATTCTTTTATATTGATCATTGAATAATCCGGATAGGCCACACATAATTGTCAAAAATGTCTTTCCTGATCCTGCCAAACCTGTTATTGTAACTAATTGAATTTTTTCATCCGCCAATAAATGCATTGCGAAACTTTGTTCTTTATTTTTTGCATCAATTCCGACAGATTCATTTAAAGATGTTGAAGGTATTCTTTTAACCTGTCCCTCTCTAAAAACTCCCAATGCCGATTTATTATTAATTTCACTTAATGCGACAACAAATTCATTGGGATACAATTCACTGTCTTCGTCAACATCCATTGTCCCATTTTTATAAAATTTATCAATATCATCGTCTGAAACATAAAGTGTTGTTTGTCCCGTGAACTGTTTATCACTAACAACATTAATATGGTCCTTGTAATAATCTTCAGCCTCTATTTCAAGCGCATCACATTTGACGCGCAGGTTTATGTCTTTTGTTATTACTTTTACTAGGGCTTCTTTATTTTCTTTTTTAAGTAAAAGTGCACATCCAATAATTTTGTTATCACCACATGTCGCATCAAGATCATCGGGTATAAGTCCCAAACTGTTCCTAGCTTCTACTCTTATCACCTGATCATTATTTTCTAGCTTGATACCTAAGTCTAGTCTTCCTTCGTTACGCAAACCATCCAAAAAACGATTGACATAACGCGCTGACTCCCCCAGCAGTCCGGGTTTTTCCTTAAATCTATCAAGTTCATCTAAAACGACCAAAGGTATTACAACATCATTACCATAAAATGAATGAATGGCTTGCATATCGTAAAGTAAGACGCTGGTATCAAGTACCAGGGTTTTTCTATTACTCATTTATTTGACCTCTTGTGTTTCTATACATTCTGTGCTTAAATTGTATTCTTCTCTTTATAAATATCAGTATCATTGATTTAGGGACAAAAGAAATATATGGAATCGTCAAAAGAAAAGAAACGACCAATAAAAAGAACTACTTGTTTTCACGAACATGATAAATTAAATGTTACATGCGAAAAGTCATCATGTAAATATTGGGTTGATTCAAAAGACGATGCATGCCTTAATTGTGTGTTAATTTCCGCCTCTAGAGGAAAAAAGACACTTCAAGAAATAGGTGATATTTTTGGAATAACCCGCATGAGAATATGCCAGATAGAAAAGACGATCTTAAAAAAATTAGCAAAGAAACAAAATTTTATTGAGATATCTTAGTCACCTGAATGGTATTACATACCACCAAATAATGTAACGCCGATTAGTCCTGGTACATTGTCATTTATATAAACACCTGAAAATAGTGTGTTTGTTCGCCCACCGACATAAGAAAATGCGGTCTCTAAGCGTTTACTAATCTCGGGATCACCTGCCATTACTGAGGTTACTAGTAATAGTAATACGCCAGTTTCCGGCTTATTTGTAGGTGCAGGACATGGTGAACCCCTTAAGCTGCCCTGGAAGATTGTAGAGCCTAGGTCAGGGTCACTCGGGTCCTTTACTATAGTACTTCCTAAGAATAGTCGTCCCGGCGTCCGGAGGCACCTCTCCAGGTCTTTCGTGTCAAATGTCTGTATCGGTGAACTTTGATCTGCTAATTTAAGCACCTGGTGGAATAGTTTTGCAAATGTAGAGTTTGCTGCTGGAAACATATTAAGCAGTCCAACCTTCCCTCTTAACAATTGCAATTGTTTTTCATTATCAATTACTAGGTAAGGTACGTCATTAAGATCTTTTAGGAGTGATTGATAATTGGTATTGATTGTAGGATTTAAAAGTTCCTGTCCCGTTGGTTTACTAACCATATAGACAACCTTGCCTGATGCCTCTGTAGAACTAAGGTACCTTTCCAAAGCGCCATGTAATTCTTTACACGCGCTACCGGTACCCCCGCCACCACCGGCAAGAACAAAAAGCCAATCCACTTGGCCCATCTTGGTTCGAACTGCGTCTTCAACTAATGCGCTATTATCACCAAGGATTTTCTTTCCAAGATCAACATCTTTTCCAACGCCGTCTGCGCCAGGAAGTAATACAAAGTGTGATGCATCGAGGCCGGTAGGTTGATCTTTTGGTGTGGTATTAACCACCAGTGTTTTATTAAACCCTAGATCTAGGAATGCCTTTGCTAGCTTTCCACCACCACCACCAACGCCAATAAAGCCGCACTTTATAGCACTAGCCGCCGTGTTCTCTGGAAGTAATCTTTCATCTGCTGCGGGTGCATCATCATCATAATTACCCAAAAATCCAAAATCATCCATAGGTGGATTAATATAGCTATCGTCTTTTGTTTCGTCAGAGCCGCTCATGTTGTTCTCCTTATCACATGTTTTTTCCATGCCATCATAAATATTACGCTCAACAGCATATTGTTTGGTGTGGTCATGTTTTATCTTTATTGTCTTTAATGAAGAAGGCATATGCTTTCTTATAATACCGGTACTCGTGGTGGAGGTGCCGGGAATCGAACCCGGGTCCAAAATAAATCTAAAAATTAGGTCATTCACAAGTTTGTCTGATTTATTCCCAAACCAGCAAAGTATCTCGAAATCTCCTCGTCCTTATCGAGAATCAGGACCTCACCCACTTACGTAGGGAACCATTGGGGACCTTTTAAACTCCGTGAGGTCAACCACTTATCCGATCTTTACTAACAAGGTTATCGGAAACCCCGCAATTACGCAGCTAAGGCGTAATCGTACTCAACATTATCGTTGGCAATTAAAGTTCGCAACACTGTCAATCCATGTGTCACAGTTGGATACTTGCACCCTCAAATGTCCTTACCTTGTCGAGACCAGTTCACCCCCATTTATGGTTTTTTTGATTTCTCTTGTTCAATTGTTGCCTTTACCAGTTCACCGGCTTCCTTCTTAAGAAGTCTTAACCCTTTCCGGGCGCGCACGCCGGCGGATGCATTTCCAGATGCATTTTTATTAACATCTAGATCCAGGCTATCAACTAGTACTTTAATTTCATTCCATTTTTCTAAAATATTCGACATTATAATTCTCCCATGTCAGTAATTATACCATCTTCAGACTTTTCAGATAGTCTATCAATGTATGTTTTTATTTGTTCATTCATATTATCAATTATGGTCTGATCTTCTAATTCCATTATCAAAAAATAACAAATTTTCATAATTTGTTGATCATTCACACCAAAACTCATAATCTCTAAAACTACTTCTCTTGCTCGTGTGGAGTCCCACGCGACCTGTTCTTGCTCAGTATTTCCGTATTGTTTAAGGTTCATTTGTATTCATCATGTTTGATGCTAGAAATTCTTCTAGCTTAAATTTTTGTGGGCCTACGAATACTAGTCTTTTTCCGGTTACTTCATCGTTTATAAAGTCTTTTGAAAGAATAATATTCTCTCCCCATTTTTTATGTGTAATAATAAAGCTAGCTTGTTCCCACGTGGGTAAGTCTACATTGTATGTCTTTAGAACATCTACCAGATCACTGGATAGTGATAATGACATCTCTTCTTTTGTTGTAATTGAGTTTAAATCTTCCTTACCAGCAACAATCTCTGATTTACATATGTCAAAAATACGATGAACTACACCACAGTTATTGCACTGAGCAAACTTTGGTATTACTGTATCGCTGTCATCAATAATAGAAAATACAATAAACTTATGATATAAGGCTGATTCTCTATATTTAAATTGTGGCAGTATACAGTGGCATTCCACCATATGTTTCACACCTTTCATCGGATATTTATCCTAGGCACTTAAGAACCGCGTCGACACCACGCTCAAATGTTTGGTGTGTAGTACCCTTTAATAAGGTAACTAACGACTTAAGCTGACCATCTGACAATTCATTTTCACGTGCAAAAGTCATGACTGCCTTTGTAAGATCATTAGATACAAGATCACGCAAATCATAAAGAGTTTTTCCTACGTCACTTTGAACACTCATATTTTCTCCTTAGGTTTAAAAATATTTTAAAAATTATATGTAGAGAATGAATAGTAAAATATTCTGCCTATATCAAGCTAGTCAATTGTAAGGTAGGCACCGGAATTTGCGATTGTAGAAGACAAAGAATACGCATCGATCATTCCATTGATCAATGATGATGCTGGAGCAATTGTTATATTGTTTTTGCTTAATTTGCTTAATACACTTTTTATGAGGGGATCTAATTCATCTTTTTTGCATAATGTAGAAATATCGATGTATCCATTGTGCGCTACTTCGTTAATCATCTTAATACCCCCACCAATTCTTAGCGTTTTAAGCTTGAGACGATTTTTATCATAATCATTTAGTGATATACTGACACACCTACTACTGAGTGTAGTTATTCTGTCACTTAATAAATTAGTCTTTTCCGGATTAATCTCATTTTCGAGTTTTTTAACCAAGTACTTCATGTGTGCACGTACACCTACACTAGCACTAGGATTTCGTATAATCACATTATTACCCTCTATAGATAAACCGGAAATATTGGGGCAATCTTCAAATTTGATTGTTGATATTAGCTGGCCTTTAAGTGATGAAACAACATCGGTATTACAACATACCGCAATATCTTTAAGCATATTTGATCCCGCAAGGTCATATGGGACAATAATGGGGACAACATCCAGAGTTTCTTTCACAAAATTAACCAGTAGTGTATTTGCCACATCATCTGAATAGCCCCTGCAAAAGAAAACGACAGGTTTCCTCAATTCAGAAGCTGCAGCCAGAATCTTATCAATCTCGGAAACTTTTTCTACTAATCCATCGACTATAACTACAGTTACGTTTTCTCTATCCCACTTTTTTACTTTGCCACTATTAATAAACAAAGGGTGGGCATTTATCTTAAATTTATTTCCACTTATAAGTTCTAGACATATTGCATCTTTAGGCTTTTCATTGATATGCACCTGTGCATCCATGCCACCTAATAAGAGTGTTTCATTAATGATTAGGGATATGTCTGAATCTTGAATGTATGTTTTTATAAATTTTTCGATAATATCTTTATTGGCAAACCTGCTGTGTAATGACATCACCCTGGATATATCTGGTATATCAATAGCCCATGGGGTTTCTAGTGTCTTTAGTTTTATCATTTTTTTTAAAAATTCTACAAAAAACATGTAGACAAAAAAACCACCGTATGCGCACTTTTTGTCTGCTCTGAATACAGTTTCTATTAATGCATTTCGTAACAGAAAATTGCACCCGGACTCTTTACTTTCTGATAGGATTCCTTGTATGTCCGTAAAGTATTGGGGCAAGAGTGTGCTATCATAATCTAGGTAGATTGATCTTTGTAAGATATCTTCACACAACACATCCAAACTTTCAACATACTCAATTATAGTTGGATTGACATTGAAGTGCGTCTTATAGAAATTCATAATGGATCCGTTTTAATGCTTGATCAGATCATCATCAGGTACTGTTACAGTCGATATTTGGGCTTGAAGTAATTGTCGGCGCAATGTTTCCCATTGTTCAGACCTTTCTTTTTTTTGTTCCTCTTCTTGTGCTTTTTCCCATGCTGTGCGTACCATTGCTCCGACCAGCCCTAAAGATAAAAGCACCCAAGCCAATACTGTATTGGTGCTAAACATAAACAAAGCACCGGTAACCAGAAGTTCCGCCATCTGAAATTTAAATTTAATATTCACGATATACCTCACCATCTATATTCATATCATATAAAGATATAATAAAAAGATGATTAGTATAAGTCTATGAAAAACTAATGCTAGCTATCACGCCAAAGGTTATTACTAGCGAACGCAATAACTTCTGCAGCAGAGTCAGGATTGTACCCATACTCATCAACCAGTGTTTGTACCATATCGCCATATTTCTTTTGTTGATCATCATCTCTAGTCTTAGACTTTGTTACAATCCTTGCCATATCTTTTACAGATGAGATCAAATAGCTTTCAATGGCCTCTTTAAGGGGTTCATAACTAGTGTAGTCAACTGTCTCACCCCTTCTCATTTTAGCAAACATGTAGGCTGTAACATCACTTCTAAATCCATCACGAGATGAACCGGTTATTCCTATTTGTTCTTCAATAGCTTTTAGAAAATATTCGTCCGGTGCCTTCTCTTCTTTAGTGATTCTATCTTTCATTTTTTGTGATGTTGTATATGCTTCAGCATTATCTAGATAATTGTCAAATAAAGATTGCGCTTGTTCTTCGTATGCCGTTACAAATGCTTTTGCAATTTCGGTTTCTAGAATTTTTAGGTATTCTTCTCTAATTGTTTTTTGAATAAGTTCTAAACAATGATTTCGAAAATCTTCATCGACCACTTGTTCTTTTACTTGCTTTGTTAACGATTCCATTATAGAAATTGGTGTTATCATACCGGCCTCGCTGTCCGAAAGGGCACAGTCAATTGACTTCATTATAAATCTCGTTGAAATACCGGACATGCCTTCTTGTCTTACTTCATCTCTTAGATCTCTAATATCAATCTTCTTGACTCTTCCCTTTTCAATCACATCTTCCCCATTATAGATCTTCATTTTAGTAAGAAGATCACATTTCTGTGATGATTTGAGCCGGCTCATTACTGAAAACATGGATGCTATTTTAATAGTATGGGGAGCAATATGTGCCTTAAAGTCCGATCGTTTGAGTATTTTTTCATAAATTTTTACTTCTTGATCTAGCTCTAAAACATAGGGAATATTAATTTTTACTACGCGATCAAGAATTGCTTCGTTTGTATGTTCGCTTCTAAAACGATTCCACTCTGACTCATTACAATGTGCCAAAATAACACCATCAAAATAAATCATATTATGCTTTCCAGGTGATGGAACGCGTTTTTCCTGTGTTGCAGTAATAACCGTATGTAGAAATTCAATTTCATTTTTGAACATCTCGATCATTTCTACGATTCCTCTATTTCCTACGTTAAATGCACCATTAAGTGACAGCGCTCTAGGATCATCTTCAGGATATAAATCTAGTTTTGAAATATCCTCCGATCCAATTAGTACTGAAACATCTTGGCTATTTGCGTCCATAGGGGGAACGGATGCGATTCCTCTTCTAGCGCGCTGAGAGAATGTTGACTCAACAACCGGAAACTTTTCATATTCACCACTTAATTCATTCAAGAGATGATGCCGCGCAATAGGGCTAATATCACCTTCGATCTTTATATTAAGTAATGATTCAAATTTTTCTCGTAAAGCCCTGGGAATGAGGTGTAAGGGTTCACCCTTTTGAGGGTCACCTTTAAGATGGTAATATGATACACCATCAAGTGATCTCTTTACATGCTCAGTAAGTGCAGATTTTCCTGCTCCAACCGGGCCCATCAATAATAAGATCTGGCGACTTTCTTCACCCTTAAGCGAGGCGGATCTTAGAAAACGCATTATTTTTGAAATAACTTTTTCCATTCCAAAAAATTCTTCTTGAAAATAATCATAAATCTTTACATTTTCGCTGTCGAATATTTTATGCTTTCTGGGATTTGTATCTTCCATTCTACTTATGCCACATTCTACAATGGCGTCATAAAGCCTTTTATGTGACAGTTTTGTAAGATCCGGATTCTTACTAACCAAATCCAAGTAGTCTAAAAATGTTCCTTCAAACTTAGGTTTCTTATTCTTATTTCTTTGTTTTTCTATTAATTTTAGAAAGTTATCTTTTGACATTAGTATGCTCCCTTAAACATAATTAGATCTCCCATGGCTCATCTTCTATAATTGTATCAAGTTTTGCTATATCATCCCATAATTGGCTTACATGTATAACAACCTCATCGGCATGTGCTAGGTCCAGATCTCTTCCGTCATGATCATGTCTCAACTCTAATATATTTCCTTCGCGCACTTCGTTAATGTAGATTCTAGGGATGCCGTTTGAACCAATGCTGTCCATAAGATCATTCTTCACTAGTTTCCACCCATCCTTATCTGCAATCTCTTCGATCGTATATGTGCCTTTTTTGTTAGCATAGGAAAATAAGTTAAGCTCCTGGCAATCTTCTGCAGTTAAATATTGGCGAATGAAGGCTTCATCATGTAATGACTCTCTAGCAATGAAACATTCCTCCAGCCCAAATCGTTCCTCTATCTTATTAAACAAATAAAAACCCATATGGTAAGGATTAATTCGTCCGATGTGAGGGCGAATAACCTGATTGTGACTTTTTAAAAACGGGATGTGGTATTTATCATCTAGCTTAAGCTCATGCATAAGCCTATAGTGCCAATAGGATGCCCATCCCTCATTCATAATTTTAGTTTGAATTTGAGGCAAAAAATAATTTGCATGATCGCTAACAATTTCTAGGATATCTTTTTGCCAATCTTCCAGGCCACGAGAATGTTCTCCTAAAAATCCCAAGATATCATAGTCAGGTTCAATAGGGACTTTTTCAACATCTATATGATTATAGTCCCCATTGACGTCATTCTTGATAATTTCAACCCATTGTTTTTTCAGGGTCTTATGTGGTACCCTTTCCTTGTATGCCCTAGGAATTTGAAATTCGATAGCATGGGCTGCATCCAGAATGCTTTCTACTTTCTGTATTCCTATACTCGGATCTTCAATATATCCCTGTATTCGTTTCTTTGCATTTCGAAACCTAGCTGTTACAGTCTCTGCCCTCGTATGAGAAAACATGCGATTATTCTTGAAGAAGTCTGAGTGGCCCACACAATGACACATTATTAATATCTGCAAATAGAGGGGGTTTTCTCTCATTAAATATGAGATAGAGGGATCGGAATTAATGATAAGTTCGTACGGAAGACCTTCAACACCGGCATTATACATCTGGTGTGTTCTTTCAAATGATTTCCCAAATGACCAGTGAGAATAATGGCTCGGCATGCCGTGATATGACATGTTACCTATCATCTCAAAGTAGTCGCATGTCTCATACACAATAGGATACCAATCTAATCCATGCCCCTTTGCCAGTTGGCAGATTTTTTCATCCCATTCAGCTAATTCATCTAGTGACCAATCATTCATTAATTCGCGCTCCAAAGACTTTTCGAAAAGCCGACCAGATATCTGACTTCTTATTGATACTGACAATCTTAAATTGCTTATCACATAAAGGTGAAAAACAATTAGACAATCTAGATTCATCGTCAGAGTATATTGGTCGTTCTCCAGTTGGCTCTATTTCACAATAGGCATATAGTTGTGTTTTTTCTTTTAGTAATCTAGCAATCTCCACGCACTGATCAGTGTCAGAAGGCCAGTTGTCACCGTCAGAACACTGAAAGCAGTAAATATTCCAAAAGTCTGGGTGGTAACGTTGTCCAATTATATCATTCGCGTGTTGTAGTGCTGTTGATACAATTGTTCCACCGCTATTTCCTCGGGTGAAAAATTGTTCTTCATTGACCTCATATGAACTAGTATCATGTGCTAAAAATACAATATCAACATTCTCATATCTGTGATTTAAAAATTGATACAACAGAAAATAAAAGCTTCTGGCTAAAAATTTCTTATTCTTAGTCATAGAGCCTGATATGTCCATTATAAAAAAGATAACAGCGTTGCTAGATTCTTTTTTTGAGCGTTTCATATGCTTGTATCTCAAGTCTTCTTCATGAAATGTAAAGCGCTCTTCGTCCTCTTGCCTATTATCTACCCTCGCCGAAGCCTTTTTTCTCTTAATTCTATTGATGGCCGTCTTCTTTTTGTCCAGCCTAGGGCGAATCCCTTTTTTTCGTATGCCTTTTCTCTTTAAACTATCAGAGGTGATATTTTTTATTCTTTTCTTTTCAAGATCCGGAAGTTCTAGATCTGCAAAAAGATATTCCGCAAGTTCATTAAGAGTAATCTCTACCTCATAATACTCTTGTCCGGCATCATTCCCGGGTTCACCGGCATCAGGTTTAGATTGCTGGGGTGCTTGTCCTACGGACTGTCCTCTTTTGACATCTTTACCCTTTGCAGAGCCCACCTGTTTGTTAGACTCGTTATCCCCGTAGATAAAGCGATATTCTTTAATACCACGTACGGGTATCCGAATTGTCTTTTTACCGTCCTGCCCAATTATCGACTCATCAGCGACAATATCATATATTCCATCTTTGATGGCCCGTTCTATTTTTTGCTTGTGCCGACGCCGATCTGATGCTGATCTATCTGCGGATGTTTTATGTTCTTTAAACGTTGACATGGTAATAAATATGCATTCCTCTTACAATCATATCAACTACCTTCCACAATGTTTTTAGCAATTATGAGCGCGCCCCTCATATAAGGCTTAATTCCTCGCTCCATTTCGTCCCATGAGAGCCAGTGTGCTGACTCATGTTCATACTCACCGGTCTCAGGATTAGGCGCTATAAAAGGCTCTTGTGATGTCTCTGCCACATACAGTGTCAGGTGATTTACTTTCAAAGATTTTAGGCCCCACCTAAAGTTTAATTCACTTATTCCTGATTCTTCATAAGTTTCTCTTATGGCTGCCTCTAGAGTATCCTCACCCGGATCAAGCTGCCCTTTGGGAAGATCAAAGGCGCCGTTAATCTTAAGACCTAATACATGATGTCGTCCTTCGATTTTTTTTAAAACTATAAAACCGGCTCCTGGGGGCTTATCTTCTTTATTATTTTTCATAATTTCAATCAATATATTTCGTACGTATTTTTTTATGAATGCTAAAGGATTTCGTGATTCCGTAGCTACCAGCGTATAAGAAAATCCAACATTATTTTTCTTAGTAATTGCAGATATTGCATCAATATTTTTGATATTATCTTCAAAGACATGAACATGTGTATAACCATCTTTAAAGATCCTGTCTTGAACATATAATGCTTTATCAAGTGGATTGTTGGATCCTACGGCCATAACATTAATAGAAGGATCAATTCCATGATCAACTAAAAATTCTTTGACTGGTGTGCCGTTGCTTCTAGCTGTTAAGATAACTGTATTATTAATCCCACCGGCAGAAATTGCATCATTTAACTTTTTAAATGATGACTTGATGGGTTGTCCATTGACGGGATATATTTCGAAGTCATCGAAATTATATTCATCACCATCATCAGGAACATATTTTGCGAATTCATCGCTAGTTAATTCACTAATGTCGCCATTAGCATGTGTGACCCTTACAACGGCGTCTGACTTTGCCAATGTATCATCAAAATCAAAAATATTTAACGTGATAGACATGTTGTATTTAAGTATGGACTGTCCCTACTAACAATTTCTGCAAATACAGGTTCAGGATATACAGTTCGAAAAATCTTCAGGGAAATATTTTTTATTTTTCCCATAGAATCTAGACCAATCTGAATCAAGGATATATGTTATCGCATTATCATCAATGCTTCTAACACTTCTTCCTGATGCCTGAACTATTGTTTTTGCAGTCTTAAGGGGATACCACCACCTCCACTTATTCATTTTTTTTCTGATTAGTTTATCCCCCAAATAGGGATATGGAATCTTGCAAATTATTTGAAACCTGCTACAGTCGCCTTTAAGATCAACACCTTCAGTCATTGATGGAGACAGTAGAACACTTGCATTTTTTGATTTTATGTGCTTTTTTAACACATCATCTCTATTTGAGCTATCATGTGTTATTAATCGTTGTGATCGAATGTTTCTTTTTAAGTAATTTGCTATTTTGAATGTGTGGCAATGAATGATGCCTTTTTCATTGGGGTGATTTTTTAAAATTTCCCGCACAGCCTGTGCTAGTCGTGGAAGAGTATTTTCTATGTTATTAGACGACATGCTACCAACACCACATGCTATAATTGGTCGGTTTTCAATTGGGAAGGGAGATGGAATGGATATAAATTCACAATCTTCTTTTTTAATTCCCAACATTGTACAGTAGGATTCTATATTTAGAATTGTAGCTGACATGCAGACGATCTTTTTTCCCAACCTGAACAACATATTTTCTGCATATGCAGAAACGTCAATTGGTTTAAATTCTATCTTCTTGCCCGATCTTCCTTCCGCTGGTACCAGGTTTGCAACCCAGTTATCTTTTTGATATAGTTCTAAAAACCTATTTAGTTTACACGCGTGCTTGTCCAGCATATCAAACTGTTTTGCAATACCTACAAACTCTTGTAGCTTATCTTTTAACCCGCTATATTTTTCTAGGATCTTCTCTATATGCTTAATATGGGATGATAACTTAGGGTGATAAGTGCTGTTTATCCATGTGAACGCCTCTGTTTGCGTCTTGAACTTTGGCATCGTTAGTTTAAGGACCTGTTTTGAAAACCTTTCCGTTACCACTACTTCGATAAACTTGCTAAGCTCTTCGGCAGCATTGTGTGCTTCATCAATTACCAAGATTTCCCGTGGCGTTATCTTGCCTGAATAGTTTGTCTCGGCCAAAAAATAAGGAAAGTTTGTAACGCTAGAATCAGCCTTTAAAAATCGTTCTTTTTCTTTTTTATAAATGCAGTTAAACGTACATGCCTTATAAAGTTTGGATTCTTTTTCTGTGCTTCTTAGCGCTCGCATACTCTCTGCGCATGTATTCTGTTTCAAGTACCCACATTGATAGTTGGTAGAAGATTTTATTGATTTCATCCCCATGCTTGAACCAAAATCTTTTACATATTGATCCTGCAATATTTTTTGTGTTGTTAAAAAATAAGCACCGGAGTCAAATTCTTTATCACTAAATTGTGATCTTAGATATCTAGAGACTGTCAAGCCAACTGCGCTTTTTCCTACACCGGTACCTGCTTCAATGACTACAAATCTTTTATTTGTTTTTTTTAATGTATTGATTGTAAAGTCAATAGCATCGATCTGTTCTTTGCGTGGTTTTGTGTGTGGAAAAAATGGTAACCAGTCTTTTTTTTGGAATTCGGTACTCATAAATCTCCTAAACTTCATTCTAAATGTATACTTAAATTTAAAGGATGTACATCGCTTTCATATGGAAAGCGTAAGATTTAAATTTTAAAATGTCTATTGATCATATAAAAAATAGCAGAATCACTTTAAGGACCCTTCTGTCTCTGACAATCCTCTCTTCTTCTTTATCTCTATCAATATTTTATTTTTTGCACACGCATACGAATGATGCTGTGCATCTAAACGAGTCATCATTTGTTTTGATATTAACAACAAGCAAAATTGACTTAGACGCATGTACGCCTGAAAATAAGAAAATATGCACCGTTGTTCCCACTGAGGAGGATTCCCTAGAGACAACTGTAAAAGGATCCGGTTTTGTTGTAGCGCAAACCAGAACTCATACATACGTTGTGACTGCTGAACATGTATGCAATTTTAAGATTAAAAAACCAAAATCTTTGGTGCCATATGTCTATAAAAATATGCTAGTTAACGAGATCAGCTTGATAGAATTCAACGGCACCCCCCACAAGGCAAAAATAAAATACTTTGATGAAAAAAATGACATATGCCTTCTAGAGACTGAAGGCGTCTGGGGAAAGCCAACGCCTATCGCCACCAAGATGCCTAGGCATGGAGAGAAAGTTTATAATGTTGCCGCACCATTTGGGATATTTAATCCAGGGATGGCTTTAGTCTTTGATGGGTATTATAGTGGTACCAACATGTGGGGTGATGAGGTATTTACTCTTCCTGCGCGGCCAGGTAGTTCAGGTTCTGCAATATTTAATGAAGATGGTGAATTAGTTTCGATAATCCACTCAGCTAGCCTAATGATGGAAAATCTAGGTCTCGGATGTAAATTAGAGAACCTGCGAAATGCAATTCATCCCCACATACCCCGACCCCCACCACCGGCATACCGACCCTATTAACCTTATCTTTTCTTTCGCTTCTTAGGCGCAAAAAGTTTAGATTTTGCAACACCAATTTTTTTTAGTTGTGATGCTGTTGGGTTTTCAATGATATCTTTGAAGTATGCCAACCGAAATTGTCCACAGACCTCACATGCGAATGTAAAACATGATTTTTCAAACTGTGCCTTTGGATGAATCATACGAATTTCACCAAAACTGAGCTTGCCATCAGGCACCCGGGTAACAACAACCTTTTGTCCTAGGCCGTATCCTTCATATTCAGTAATCTTATTTTCCTTGTCAAGCATGTGGTCTCTCCTTTATAGCTAAAATATAAGAGGAAAAGTATACATGTATTGATAGGCTTCTATTTAGCTGGTTTTGACACCGTGGACCACACTGAGCCATCGATATAGTCTTTATGCCACATGTCAGGTGTACCGGTATGGATCCCAGAATTCATCCTGGTCCGATTAGCTTCTTCTGCTTTTGATCTTGCAAATGATTGTGCATCTGCTTCGCTAGCGAACGTTCTTAAGGGTGTTGAGAGGCTATCATCAAACCCTACATCAACCTGGGCAGCCCATAGACCGCCGTCGGTCATAGGATATATATTAACGTATATGTCCGGAAAGTCTTCCCATGAATAAGGATCATTGTCAAGCGTTTTATAGTTTCGTCCAATTTCCTCTAATAAGATTTCTCGAACACACTCTCTAAGACATGCGACGCTACTTATCGTTTTATGATCTCTATTGTCCACTTATTAGTCTCTTCGTTGACTTGCCACACCATCTTTTGTGGCTTAGCATATAATTTATCGTCCCCCATAGGTTCAACCCATATGGGTGTGGTTATAAATATGTGTTTATCGATGTTTTTTTCTAAATGATGCTCACTATTTAGCTTATGTGTGATGCTATCATATACATAAAACGCTTCATTTTTTTGTGGTTGCTGTATGGCATATACTGTTGATGTTTTTCCCGCAAAGCACCCAAAAATAAAAAATGATCCAATCAAAAATACTAATGTCAACTTATTCATCATGTAGACTGTCCCTCTATTACCATTGTTATTTATAGCATGGAAGATCAAAGTGCACATGAAATAGGCAATTGAGTCTATACAGGGGCATCATCCTCAGGCATACAACCATATCTTGCGTTGTATTCTTCCCTATAAAGCATAACAGCTTCTTTAAAAGGAGACTCACATAGGAGCTTATACCCTATCTGATCAGCTTCTCTCTCGATATCTTTGCATTCTTCTTTTTTATGATTGTGTTCTGCTATTATATGTCCGACTTCATGAGCCTCTATAACTCTTAAATGCTCTGGCGTAAACCACTCTTGGTCTGCTTGTGCGCCGTCAATCACAATAATTTTTTTGTCATACATACAAAAAGCTACGCCGGTATCTTTAAAGAACTCGGCCATGGCAGGATAAGTTGGAGATCCCGGGTAAATTATTGCTATGGTAACTTCCGGATCAAAATATGAATGCACGACAATTTCATCATTTAAAGGATCAATACTGTCTATAGATTTTTTCATCGATATAATTAAGGACTAACTTTCTTAAGATACTTTATATTTTTTCCCTTTATTCGCCACACCATGCCGTCCAACAGTACTTCATATTTTTGTGACCCATTATTTTTACGTACGTAAATCATATATGGTACATTTTTTTCTACAGTTCGACTATGCAAAAAATCTATAGAGCTTTTCCTTGAATTTTTTAAAAGTTCATAACCTTCCACAGGTTTAAGTAAATCACCAGGCTCTAGCTCACATATCAGCATGTCATTACCACTCTGTTTCGCTTTTAATATAGACACCATCATTTTCGTGATTATCTTTTTTGTTTATTTTTATATTCTCACTTAACGTGGTATGTAAGATTTCTGCAATCATTTTTCGGTGTGTCGGGTTTTCAAGACTAAATCCTTGAAAATTCTCTAATATATCCATTATTTTATTTTTTATATTCATACTAGTACTCTCTCATTAAGCATGATATTATTCTATGCTTTTAACTTCCATCGACGGTACCCAAGCCAACCCGGGGCCAGCTACATAAAGTTGCGCCTGTGTACTATCTTGTGGCCAAAGAACTTGTAACCATCCAGTGCCACATTCATCTTCCCATTCATCTACTACAACCCCTATACAGCTAGTAGCTCGGTGTTGAATTAATGAGCACATACCTGATATTTTCTTTGGTTTCATGTGTTGTTAGATTTTCTTTGTTTCGCTATAAGCCTGTGCCATTTCTTCAGCAGGCCATAATGTTTTGGCTTTTCATTGCACCTGCCGCCTCTCTTGGGAGCACGAATTGCTGTAACCCATGCCGCTATCCACCTTCTCTTTTCAGATCTAAACTTACACCGAATTTTCTTTAACTGTTTTTTAATATGACGTATGTATGCGTCTGCAGCCTCCAGTGGCTTTCGGCGATCAACACCGTATCCCCACCTTTTTGATTCCCACCATGACCACATTTGAAACAAGCCTATTGCCTTTGGCTTCTTTTTCTTGCTAAACCTGTGATCACCCTCTGCATTGGGATTATATCCGGATTCCATGCATGCTGATGCCAACAACATTCCTCTCATACTGGGAGGTACACTATGTTTTTTTTCTATCTCGATGATACCCCAAATTAACTTGGGATCGCGATATCTTTCTTTTGCATTTTTACATCGCTTAAGAGCGATATCGGCAATTTCTTTATAAGATATCGGTGAACTCTTGCTAATCACGCCGGCATATGCGTTTAAATTAGCCGACGTGAAAAATATCAAGGGGATCATAGATAACAATATTGATGTTTTTAATTTCATAACAAATAAATGGTTGAATACAGCTTTAACTATACCTTCAGCTTTTAGTTTGTAATTACTTTGTTAAATGGTTCCAGTATTTTTGTATTTCTTTGTTCTCTATACTACTGATTTGTCCTACAGTAGGCTTTGCAGGAATAGAGCACAAAAATAGACCGGCTTCTTGAGGTGTTTTAGATCCTTTCTTTTGATTGCACTTAGGGCATGCAACCACAACATTTTCCCATGTTGTCTTTCCTCCGCGACTTTTGGGAATAACATGTTCAATTTGATAAAATTTCATACCGACGGTGATCTTACAATATTGGCACTTTCCTTTATCACGTAGCCACAATGTCTTTCGATTCAGCTTGATAAATTTTCTTCTATTTTTCCACTTATTAGAAAAAACGCCTTCTTTGAATCTCACAACTGAGGGCATTTTTACCGGGCCACTAGTGGTACCTATTGTGCGTGTATCACAGTATTTAACGATTTCAACACGTCCCTTGAAGAAATCCCCAAGTGCCTTGCTCCAACCGATGAGATACATGGGCTCAAATCCCGTACTTAAAACCAATACGTCCATCTTTTAATAAATACACCTAGATAGTAAAAGTATTTAACGCTTTTTTAAAATCCACTTAATTGCATCTTCCAGACCCTCTAGAGCCTCATCATCAGACATACGATGATTTGCACCACATGTTACCAATGTAGCACCACAATTGTTTTTGAGAATCATACTATCATTATATGGTACAACTTGATCATTATCACAGTGTAGAATCATTGTCGAGGCCGGCACATCAGGTGCAATACCAAACCTGCGCCATGCGGGGGCTATCAATATTAAGCTTGACGTAGGTACTGCAACCTCCATAGCAACGGCACCTCCCCTACTTGAGCCAACAATAATGTCTGGCTCTTCGTCAACCAATACTTTCTTTACTGACTCAACTGATTCTGCCCATGAATACTTTGGGAGGTGAGGATTAAGGACCTTAAATCCTTTTTTTTCTAGATATCTTACCTTGCTACCTCCAGGTAAAGATTCAAGGCCATGTAAAAATAAAATTTTCGACATTTAAGGGTCCTTTTCTTGATTTTCTGTTAATCTATTAATAGCGTATACACCACATGCCAAAGACATGCATGAATAAAGCAGGGCTAAGATCTCATTCATTACCTGGCTCGTTATTTGCAATTCCCAGTATAGCATAGCCACATATGTCTCTCCATGGAGACTCTCCAAATGCATCTTTTTTATTCGCTAGGCGAAAAAGCTTGTCAATAACACGTGTGATTGCTAATGCATCGCGATATTGTGAAGGGCGGATGCCTTCTGGGTATAATACCTCTAAGATCCTACATGCCTGTCCAAATGAATCCCCGTATGCCTCATTTTTTTCTGCACACAGTATGCCTACTTCTTTTCCGATATTTTCGTATTTTGCTTTCATAAAGTATCCTCACATTAGTTCTAGGACATGTCCTAGAGCAACTTAAGTTATTTTGTGGGTTAACCCCCGTATAATTGTCTACAATAATTCTGGATGTACCCTATGGCCACTCCAGGGTGTTATAATAAACAAAGAGATATTGGTGCCTCGGGAGGGACTCGAACCCTCAATCCCGTACGGGCGACAGATTTTAAGTCTGTTGCGTATACCAATTCCGCCACCGAGGCATTGCATCTTAACTATAATCAACTTCGCAGTAAATATCTTCTACGTTGTCTTCTCTAATCCAATTGACTGGATCAATACCGGGGACCAGATCACCGCTGCCATACCAGCTAGCCGATCTGGCTGGTGACATGGTTGTCCATGACCCAAATCCCTTTTCTTTAGCTGCGTGATCGCATCTTACCACCATGTCACCTACGACCTGAACCCAGTGTGTTTCATAGGTTACAATTTCTTCTGCAATAGTACCTAACCATCGTGTGATATTCTTTGTTCTAGGCATTAAATCACCTCCAGTAGTTCACGTTTAATATATGTCTCTTCACCAGTATGCGTACACAAAACCTTAGCCATTCCTGGAGTTGGATTACCCCAACCTAGTACTACCCTGCACCTGGCCCGAAGTACCTGATACGTACGGTCACGGTGGAGATTAATTGTTCTAGATCTCGGGGCTAGCCTAGATTCCCCCGCATCATCGAAAGCGATGTGAAAAGTATCCTTACCGGTAACCCGTGCATGCTCAATGTCCTTACGCTTTTGTTCTTGCCAGGCCTGTCGTTCTTCAGACGTCGTTGGTCGCGAACTTGGAATTTTACCATCCTTGTCATTTCGATAGTTGGTCAAAGGATATCTCAACCCTCCCCCGTGTTCTTCTGTAAAACACTTGATGGGATCAAGCTTAACTAGACACCCTTTTTTAATTTTCTTCACCCGGCCTCCATCACCTTATATTTCCATTATACCATCGTGATGATCCAATTACACGAATTTACTAGTTATTCATCAATTAACTTTAGACTTAAAGTATCATACCAGTTATGCTGATTTGTATTAGTAAGGACCAAGGCCAGATCCTTACCGGTTTCTTTACAACGGTATATTTCTATAACAATTCCGGACATAAATACTTCTGCTGATTCTTCAATGTGAGAATTATGGCTGGGTGAAGGCATTGCGTCCAAAATCAGTTCGAGTATATTTTTTTGCTGATCGGGATCATTGTCTTCATAATACACGAGATCTCCTACGTAGATTTTTTTTCTTTTAAAAAAGCGGAGAAACTTCATTTATTCTTGTGTCGATTAACTATAATTCGAATAACTGCAATACTGCCGATAACCATCGATATCCATGGAAATAATGCAAGAAATAGCAGCAGCTCTTTACTCATTATCGAATCATTATAAGTTTAACTCAAGTTGCCTAGGGCCAGTAGGGAAAGAAGATATTTGAAATAATGGTTCACCACCTTCCCATACGACATCGATATCTCCCGCCGCGTATCCCTCTATTAATGCCTGCATAGCCTCTACAGATTCGTAATCCCCATCGACATGCAGTTTTTTGAGATTATCATAAAGTTTAATTAAGTTAAAGTCTAAAATCACTTTTTATCCTTTACCATCTCTTTAAAGTATTTTTCTAAGAATTCTTTGCATGCTTTGCATTTATAACCAGCACCGGTCATTTTTTTGAGATCACCCAAGTTATCGCAGCCCTGGCTAATGATATCATGCATTTCTTTTTCATTAAGAGATACACAAATACACAAGATCATCTTACTTAGACCTTTCTGCACTCCGCCGGACTAATGACGTCATCCTTGGATTTAGTAGTGTGTGTAAATTTCTGTGGCATGCCCATACTATCATCATGGTATCCTTCTTTGTATCCATCCATGTAATCCCTGTCACTAGGCATCTGAATGTCATTGCCTTCATAACCATCCATATATCCTGCATGGTACTTTGAGAATGGACTCTTTTCGAAAGGATCATTTTCCATTTTAGCTCCTATTAAATAACATAAATCATAGTATTGGAATTAATTTTATCTGTCATCTTGACATTGCATATTTTTAAGTATATTCAATGTCTGTAGATAACCCGTAACTGAAATTGTTTGACCATTTTATCATCAAAAAAAATATATACCCTCATTGCGAAATGTATTTTAAGATCTGATCCTTATTGTTTTGTAGGGATTTTTTCGCATGACCACCATCCCTTCATGAATGTCTCTATTGCCCCATTGGTCATGACAATCCACCCTCTATCTGATCTATCCCATCCCATGTAGATCCCTGTATATACAGGGCCCTGTTTCCCCTTGTTTGTTATTGCATAAACATTAACAAGATCTCCCTCTTTCATCGAATATCATTTCCTTCACGAATTATCCTGAACTCACTTCTGATATTGTGAATATTCATACCGGAGTAGCCGTGTTCTTCCTTGTAGTTAATTGGAGGTTTGCTAGACCACATGATCATGACGCGTTTTTGGTGCCCAAACGAATCCTTCTCAATCTCTCTTACAATTCCGGCATGTGTAACATTCTCAACGTAGCATGAACACTTCTCATTGTATACGCTGCTGGGGCATGTAACTATTAATAGATCACCGATCTGTGGACGTCGAGATTCATGCATTAGTTTTATCGCCAATCTTCATGAATCAGTTTGCCTATTATAAAAAGACCAAGCCACGATAATAAAACGATGTATGCTAACATCATCTATCCCTTCACCCGGCTATATCGGATTGCTTCGGAAAGATTTTTACTATAGTCGCTATGCCACTCATCAACCTCAGGCCTGTCAGGTGTGCGACCATGAATTTTAAATGAACCGGTGATATCACCACCAGAAATACTAAAGCTGATGGGTGTTCCATTTTTGGTTACGTCAATCCATATTTCATATAGACGATGCGTGACCTCAGGTAAATACCCATTCTTTAATAGTTTATTTCTTACCCTTTTAAGGTTCATTGGTTATGGATCGTGATCTTTTTAAGAAAAGAGGGGATGTGGTACCTACATTGTCTAATATTTTGCCACTTTACTAATACCGTACCATGAAAAGTTTTAAATGAGACAATTCGGCCATGGCCCAGGGCGCTGTCTTCTTTATGAGTTACTGTGTCACCGATTTTCATCATTTTCCCTTCCATAGTAAGCCACTGTGGCCAGTATCATCCCGAGAATGATGCCGGCGGACATAAAAGGCCCAAAATTAACATGTGCCGATGTAGAAGTGATATCGTAATAAAAAATCCACATAATTACCACTTCCATCCCAAGCATGAACAAACTTCTTGAAAAAATGAATCCGGGTATCCTGGGTAGTTGACCGCACGACATGTGGTCTCACCGTTCTCTTCGAAGCCGAGATCCCCGCCGTCCCCGCCGTTAGCCATATCAGTATACTGCCACCTGATTTCACGCAACATGCGTTGAGAATTAGGCACTTTTTCCATTTTCTTATAAAAGACGATTACATCAATTGCACTTTTCATTTAAACACTCCACACATACATGTGTACACACATCATGCTCCGCCTTCTTTAGGCATACATTACAGTATTTTACATAGTATTCATCATTGCCTCCACGGAGATCATTTCCGTAGCTATCATGATAATCTTTGTGATAACCATATTGGTTATAACGTGAACCCATAAATATCCTCAATTGTTAATGATAGTTTGCTTCATCGAAGCCAGGTGAAAGTACCATAAGCTGCACACAGGGATCATCAGGATCCTCAGTAGACTCAGATTCAAAGTACGACCATCCCACAAACTCTTTAGTACCTGCATCAGAATCAGAATAGTATGTACAGCCGCCGCCCACATAAACAACAGATCGGCCGGCTCGGTCAACAACAGAAAGTTGCCGTTGTCCGGCGGCATCATAGCCGATAGACTCTAGAGGTACGAGAACAGTACCAGATCCAACGGTATTACCACATTGAACAAAATTATAGTCTAAAAAGTCAAGCATGTCTTCTCCTTCTTGGTACATTAATATTATACACCAAGTAGAAGAAGTTTGCACGAATTTGAATATATTTTTAAATTAATGGATGATTAGGCGTGATATGCCTTAAGTGCATCTTCTGCATCTTCTTTAGTATCATATGTCTGAGGCCAAAGTTTTCCGGTCTTGTTAGAGATAATTCTCCACTTTCCATCCCTGTCAGTGACGCATCCGGATTCCGGACACTTTCCCTTACCAGACTTATCTTCAGCTAATACATAACGAATGATACTTCTTAGTCTGCTTTCTGATATTTTCATTATCGCTTTCTTCGTAGAGTCTCACGAATTTTGCGGGCTAGTTTTCTTTTAAGAGCGCGCCGTTGCTTAGATTCATGACGTACCTCAAAGCCGGCATCATCACGACGGTCTTTATAATCCTGGTCGTGTGCTGCCTCAGCACCATGCTCAGCTGCCAGGCGCTCATCTTCACGTGCATCATAGCCCTGGTCATCGTGGTGGTGGTGATGGTGATGCACATGGTGGGTAGCATCATCTCTATCTTCAAACCCAGCATCATCTCTGCGATCATGATAATCTTGTTCATGATCTGCTGCTGCACCATGAAGCGCAGCCAAGTGCTCATCTTCACGAGCATCGTATCCCTGGTGTTCCTCTTTCATTACACGACGAACGATATTACGTAACTGTCGTTTCATCCGTCGACGCGACTCATCTTTTCTTTCTTTCTCTTTTTCCGCATGGAGCTCCTCTTCATGATCATCTTTAATGTCATCCTTAAGGTCTCTAATATGCTCGATATCATCTCCTATATTCTTTTTGAGATGATCAAGTTCAGTATCAACCGTATCTTCGAATAACCGCTTTGTTTCTTGCAAAATTATTCTTCTTAATTGTCGCTTTGTAATTCTCATGTTACACTCTCCAGGGATGTTGTGTTGTAGTTTTAAATATACACGTGGGGGACATTTATGACATAGGCTGGTGAATTTATGTAAATTATATAGCTATGACATCCCATCCCGCACTACTATAGTTTCTTATCACACCCTCTGTAAAGATAGAGTAGGTCGTATATGCGGAATTGTTGATTATGAATTCTTTTTTATCTATAAGAATTCCGACGCCTTTCACATACCGGTAGAATGGGTCACCGTTTGTTGGCGACATGATGGGATTTTCAAATTCTACTAAGTCACCGGTATGCATAATTTTCTCAAAAAAAAAGCGCCCCGCATTCCCGGGCGCCTTAATTCTCATGACCATCAAGCCTTTTGAGCCTGTCCCCTTCTCGGGTTAGATGTGAACACACCGGCAAGTAACACCGTTCACGAGATTTCTCCCTGTTCTTGGCTCGTGAAAACCACGGAACAGCACGTTCTACTGTCACTAACATTCTGCGCTCAGTTGGGTAAGCTGTACACTTCCCCCCGCATAAGCACGCCATGCTTCCAATCCTTGGGAGAATGTACACATAGCCCCTTTCGGGACGACGACCCTGTTGCCAGTTTCATCAGAGAGACTTCTGCCAATGACAGTTAAGTTCTAAGGGTGCTTAAGCCCTCTTCCCAAGACTTTCATCACCTTTCGGCGTCTTGGTTTGCCCTTATCCCGTTTCCACGATGAACCTACAAGTCCGTGGATATTTTCAGTAGTATTTCCCTAGCGGAATAGGGACTCATACTTCCAATCACTGAACAACTTCGGAAATTCCACTCTCCTTAACTTGTTCCCTCTCTTAGTTGGGCGGCATAACGTAAGAACGCTACTTTCCCAATCAAGGTTTTCTCTATCATTAGCTTTCGCCAATGTACAGGGGCCAGTAATTCCACCTGAATTTTATAACCCGAGAACATGGGTGTATCTTTCAATTCTTTCAAAGAGCCAGCCTTAAAGGCTATGTGTAAGTTATATTCAACGTTATTCTAATGTTTAATTTTTAAACTTTGTCGGCTTCTTTTTTTGTTGACATATTAATTAATTTTCCGGCTTTTTCTATCAATTGGCCCCGGATTTTAAAAAGTTCACAGTCATATAAGACTAACGCTGATTTCATAAGCTTATCATATGATATTAATAATCCTATGTGTTTCTTGGGTGTTGTTGACCAATCATCAATGTCCACAATGTCTTCCCACTTTGCAAATCTAACAATATCACCTGTTTTCATGAAACAAGCTCAGTTGCATATGAAAATACTCTTTCATCAATAACTTTTATACTTTTACATCCATGATGCAGTATGAGATGATGACGCATGGGTATATCATCACCCATAATTTTGTATTCACACCCTAGGTATAGTGCAATCTGATCATTAAGAGCACAATTTTCTTCAATAAACCCAAACCTAATCAGATCACCTATGGAAGTATTATTTTTCACATGTACTTACAACTTCCCACTGATCTACGAGGCCGGACTTAATACGACCGTCCGCATGTAATAACTTAATAGCATTTCGTGCCCTATCAATAACCAGGGCATGTGTAGAAATATAGTCGGCCTTCCTATTATAAACCTTCCACCACATTTCATATTTCATTTTTACTAAATCGCCGATATTCATTTTTTCTTTTTTTCAAAATATGTGGGAAGCAATACTATGATCCCAACCATGGTACATGCGGTGATAAATAACACTGTATCACTCATGTTAACACCTTAATGTTTTCTTCCATTAGTAGACTAATTTCATCTTGCCATGTTGTTTCTATATCCCCATTTTCCCATAAAATATCTACCTGGGGGGGTGAAACACCAGATCCCTTTTCATCGATATCTACCATGTCCACAATTATACCAACATACATTTTATCATTATCGCTTGAAAAACTAACCACGTCGCCGATCTTCACTTGATATTCTCTTTTTATAAATTGTAACATTGTTTGTTAGCGCTGGATATTCATCATCATAAAAAATAATGTTCCCTTTCATGTTACGTGTTGCAATTAACCAGGCCTGGGGAACCGTCTTTATATTTTCATAATCTTCGAACAAAAATGATTGCTCAAAATCGGGATAGCATGGTGTTTTATCTTTCATTGGTTGTCTCCTTCGTCTGTATCTTCAATCTTTATCTTCTTTCCACACATAATTGCCTCAAAAATTTCTACTAATTCAAGCATCTTAGTACATGTATGCACACCTAGGCGCCCCAGTTCACTTAGCGCTCTTAATTGCATGTTTTCCATATCAATCTCTACCGGGCCTTCACCATAGTCTAATACTACATGAACAATCTGTGGCCCGGTCAATATACGCTTGGCTTCCTTGGGCGGAACACCGGCTGAAGACGTACTAATTTTTTCATGGTGTAATAAGTCAACTGCCCACTTTGCCTCTTTAAGACTACCTCCGGTATGATCACGTAACGCTTTAATGGCTTTAATCTTATTATTATTCATAAGGCAATCGAGTATTTTAGAATATGTCTTCAAGTCGACGTGTAAAAAATCTCTGCTATAATCCATTTTGTTAAGTCCTAAGATAGTGTGTCAGAATAATTAAGATCATGATTAAAACAATTATCATGCGTTTGTATAAAAGCATAATGAGTCTTAAGGAAGGTACGCCACAATGCAAATATGTTATACATGCGAAAGATAATCATAACTGTTGTATAAAAATACTGAATCATACCGGGCCCCATGAGACAATAGATGGTGCGTCTTACTATGAATCATAGGAAAGTACTTTCACCCTAGACGGAAAAAGAGTTAAATTGATATCTAACGATAGCTTGTGTGTTGTGGATTTTACAGTAACTATAGTGTGATCTTTTCTATTAATAGTAGCTTTCTTAATCCCTAATACTACGCCGCGATATTGCAATCCCATGTGATCGAATAATACTACGTCACCCTTTTGTATCAGCGTTTTCAATATTAGTATTGTATCACGCTTGAAATTGATTTACACAAGGGCTCATATTTTATTAGAAGAAATGTTATATTTTTTAAAAAAGTTCATCGTCGATCGATTTTCCGACCATGTATGACCTTAAAGATGTAAGTTTATCCAGCGTTACAGCAATCTTTCCGTCACCCCACTCTGGAACATAGTTCATGTCCTGAATAAGTTTACTAAGCTCTAAGGCCGTTGCTGCAATCGTTTGTAGTTGATTGATGGCCATCTTTACTTCTTCATCAGATCCCTGTTTTTCCAAGTCAACCTTAAGCGACTCAATTTCTTCTTTGATGATACGTCTTAACTCTCTTCTACTGATTGCCGGCACTTTCATCTTAGTATTCCCCTGCTATCCAGCCATAGAGATTACCGGGTATTTGTTCTCGAACTATAGTGTCAAGCCGGTATATATAATCACTAAGCTGTTCAGGCGGAGTGGTCTGCATGGCCCCGAACGCTTTTTCCGACATATCATATATCGTTTGTAGCGACATAGCATCATCTTCATACATGCTAGCCATGCTAGGATCCGTAGTTGAAGCAGCATGCTTCTGATTGCGGTCGATGGCTTTGAGAAGCTCGGGCATATCCTCTGCTGCTAAGTACATCTCGTCCTCGGCTTCACCCTCTGGCGTAAAGTTATCCCAGCCAGATGTTTGCTCCTTCAGCAACTTTGTTTTTTCTTCCCTGATAATTCTTTTTAACTGTCTTTTAGTTAGTTTTACTTCTCTGCTTTCCATAAAGCTTTGTTGGTATATTTCTTCATCACTCAATGTCCCACCGGTATCATGTTCTTTTTGTTGACGACGAACCTCAAATCCAACTTCACGAGGATCAAGTCCCATTCCCATGGCAATTGACATCCAGTCTTTAGTTTCCAGTGCATTTTCAACTGTATAAGTTGCAAGTACTGATGATGAATTTCCCCCGGAAGGGGTACCCATATAGTCGCTAGCCCATTCCTTATAATCCATTATAGCTAGTGTGGGATCACTAGTCTCTTGAATAATCTTTCTTAATTGTCGTCTGGTAATTTTCATCTTACTTTCCTTGTTTATACGCTTTATCTGCCTGGGAACCGACAGGAGCCATAAGTTTCTTTAATTGGTTAGAGAAAGAAAAGAAAGGATGACCGAACTCCTCGTATGCTGGATCACGTTCAGAGTATTTCACAATTTCTTCTGCAATCATCTGCGCTTTTTGAAGGTGATCAAGCATCAAATACATCTCATCGATAGGATTATATTCATATGCTTCTTGTAGCTTAGCTTTCTCTTCTTTGATGATTCTTTTAAGCTGTTTCTTTGTAATATTCACTTTGTATCCTTTAGGCATTTGCCCAACACCTGTCGCCATGCATCAGGCATGTCTTCGAGGGAAGTACCCTCGTTTTTAATATCATCTTCATCACCCTGCAAATTAATCGTTTGCGCGGCCTCAAGTGCTTCAAGGATCATTTCACCCTCACCACCAAGATCACCATAACGAAGCACTCGGCCCAATCTATCCATGGCCATATCAATTGCATTGGGATTTTGTTCATAAACAGTTTCGGTAAAATCATCTCTTCCGGCGCCGCCGGCTCCAGTGATATAGGCACCGACCACAGCATCAACCTGGGAGGCGACAGCATCACCCAAGCCTCTGTAAGCCCGGGCAAATTCGATCAAGGGTGAACCTGTATCAATGTCGTCCCATTGCTCTCTAAGAAGTCTAGACTTCTCTTCTTTGATAATATGTTTAAGTTGCTTCTTCGTAATTTTCATTATTATCTCTTTCGGAAAGCCTTGACTTTAGCTAGTATAATATCTTTAGCCTGCGCTCTGATACCAGGGGCTCTAAAGTCTCCACCGATTCGTCTTGCCGAAGCATGCACGAATTCCATTAGTTCATCGATCTTCATCTCAACCTCGGTTAGGAAATCATCTCGCATTTCATCTTCACCATCAGAAATAGTTCCGTCAGGATTCATCTCTCTAACGAGGCGTGCTTTTTCCTCTTTAATGATTCTTTTTAATTGTCTTTTCGTAATTTTCATCTTAACCTCCACCGAGACGATCAAATGTAACTGCTAGCTGGAATACATCTTCAACTAGCTTTTCGAAATCATCGACCAAGCTTTTATTATCATTCATTATCATTGCACTCTCTGCATCCATCAGCAGCTGCTCTAACGCCCGGGCCTGCTGATCAACTCGCTCTGCTAACCATTGATAGTCGACTTGGCCCTCATGTCGAGCAGCAGCCATGCCGGCATCGGCAGGCGTTCTCTCTTGAAGTTTGGCTTTCTCTTCCTTAATAATTCTCTTAAGTTGTCGTTTTGTGATTTTCATTTTGCTTCCTTAAATACTCTAATGCTTTGTCTTTCGGCCGACCTGATACCAGTAGTCAATGTCTTGCGCCTCACCCTCGTCGAGTTCTTCTTTCGTAAAGTCTAGCTCCGGGTCTTCTTCTTCACCCTCACCACCGGTGTGGGTCTTTGATAAGTAGTCTTTCCCATATTTCTCTTCTAAGGACTCACGAATGATTTTTCTAAGCTGGTATCTGGTTATTTTCATGAGACTTCTTTTAGCAGCAACCAGATTTGCAACTGCAACAACCACAGCAGCAGCAGCAGTGTGAGCTATTGAATAAATTTGCCAGTTTGTGTAATACCTTTTTCATAATAGTTTCTCCTTTTAAAAACTTTTGTTCTTTTCTTAATTATCTTTGTACGCTTTATTTAACCTAGTCATATGTCGGTGGTGTGTGTTTAATTGGCCTCTGCTTCTTTCGCTCTTTTGCACCACCGTCACGAAGGACCTTAATAATATCATCCAGTGTTAGGCCGGCGCGAGTTGCATCTTCTGCTCTAATATTGGACACCATACCATCGTCTTCAATATTAATATTACTTGGTGCACCGCCTGTACGTCGAATCTGGAATTTGAGGCCTTTGATATCATCAGGCATTACATAATCCATTGTCAATGCGTTACCTATAATTTCTCTTTCTTTTGTAGCCTGTCCGGACCGGTGCCCTAGATCTGTCGCTTGTTTTTGCCTATCATACCATGCATTTTCCAACCTGGATAAAAAGCTGGATACGGCTTTAGGATCCCAATTGGGAGGGGCGACATGATCTTTACCCAACCATGCAGGGTCTCCAACACGTTTTATCCATGGCCTCATTTCGTCTATATCTAGATCTAGATCGCTACTCCCCCCGATATCAGGATCTTTAAGTGCGCCGGTGATATCGTTGTTAAGGGCATAATTGGCAATTTTATTTTGAATATATTCTAAGCTGCCTTTCGAATGCTGGCCAGGGTCTGCGAGTATTGAAAGCATCTCTTGTTGTTCTAGCAGAAGATGTTCTCTTATAATCCCTCGTAATTTATTTCTAGTAATCCTTATACTCTCTTTCAAATCTTTACCTTCCTTTTCACCAGCAGCCACACCATCCGGCTTTGCTGCTTCTACATCAACCGGTTCGTCTATAAAGGGTTCCCACTCTTCAAATGAAGAAGGCCTAAATGATACGCCGGTCTCTTCCGCACCTATCATAAAGATATCAGCAACCAGTGGCCACAACCCGGGTGCCACTAAAGATGCACCAAATACACCGGCCTTGCCAATGTCAGCTAGTTGATCCTGGACCGCCATTTTTTCTTCGTCACTGACCTCTTTCCCGGATGCCATCTTCATGAGAATAACGGCGAGATCTTTGGATTCCATAGCCTCTTGCTTAAGTCTAGACCAAATTTTTCTTGCTTCCCCGGGGACTTCCTCTATCCAACCCTTAAACTTGTCGAGAACCCCGATCTCTATTAACAGACTTCGAACACACTCTCTAATAAGTTGTTCCTCAAGTACATGTTGGGAGCGTCTCTTCATTATCCTATACTTCCGCCTGGGTTCCTTCCGCTCATATCATCAATTGTAACGAAATATGCTTCTAGCTGATCAAAGAATGTGCTTAGTCTTTCGACTTGTGCTTCTAGACCTCTCGCCATTTCGTCTCCAGTTGCTGCGCCTGGGTTGCCTGGATCTTCTAGGCCATACATTTCAAAGGCAACTGACTCGATTGCATCAATTATACTTGCAAGATCACCCTGCAATTCACCTTCAGATTTTGCTCTAGACTGTTCCTTGATCAAGCCCTTGATCAAGCTAGCAAAAACAGGGTCGGCCCTAGACTTCATAGGTAATGGCGCCGGCGCCTCTTTTAGGAGCTTCGTCCTTTCCTCTTTGATGATTCGTCTTAGTTGTCGTTTTGTGATTCTCATTTTACCCTCCGTGACGAACATCTTCAGATTGTTCCATTGCTTGAAGAAGATCAGTTAGTTGATTGACTGCGCCCATTGACACGATGTAACCCATATCTTCAAGGGTTCCGATTAACTTAATTGCTTCTACTCGCCCAATCTGATCACGTGATCTGCCGGCGGCTCTTGCTGCATCCAAGTCTGTGGATTTTTTAGCCATCCCGGTTGAAGTTAGTTCTTCTTTAATGATTTGTTTTAGTTTTGATTTTGTTAATTTCATTTTATTTACCTTCTATATGGATCTTCCAGCTTGCCCAGTAAGTTTTCTAAAAACTCATTTAAGTCTCTCATTTCATCGATATTACCGCGATCAAGAA